>N._stephensi_711_cecum__coassemble_6_pt1 | contig 91189 bp, 81 predicted proteins | sample N__stephensi_711_cecum__metabat2_high_PE_008 | metagenome-assembled genome bin N | reverse complement strand
ATGGGTAATTCCTTACTGGCTGTAAGGGGTATTAACCATAAATACATTGTAGTAGCCTTTAGGAATAAATTGTTTTAATAATACAGATTATGGAGAAGAGTAAAGTATTTGTACAACAGGAGTATATATATGATACAACCTGATAAAGTAAGAGCAAAAGCCAAGAAAAAAGAAAACGAAAATTTTAAATTCCGCACCTATTTGAAATGTCATGCAGATAGTGATGAGTTAGACGAGCAATTTTTACAATTACATAAGGAACTATTTGCGGATTACGATTGCAGTAAATGCAGAAACTGCTGCATGATGTATAAAGGAAGTATTCCGGCAGAAGATATTGCCAGGGATGCGTAATACTTGGGAATTACATCGGAGCAGTTCGTGGAAATTTACTTGGAAAAAGATGAGTATTACCTGAACTACCAAACAAAGCATAGACCATGTGATTTCTTACAGGAAGACGGAAATTGCAAATTGGGAGATTGTAAGCCGGATAACTGTAAAAAATATCCGTATACCGATCAGCCGGAGCGATTGTCAAGTCTGTTGAGTATATTAGATGTGATAGCGATCTGTCCGGTGGCTTTTGAGATTTATGAGAGATTGAAGCAAGAGTATGGATTCAGAGTGCACAGATAAGTCGTCAGTTGTAAATGGAAATAAACCTTCCACAAAGAGAAGTCATTGAACCATATGTAGACATGGAATATAATAAATGTTAAGGAAGTCGGATTTAACAGATGCGGAACATGCAGAGAGAGCCAAACTGCATTATGCGCTTCAAAGTATTCCCAAGGGAATGTCCTTGGAAGTAGTAGATATGTTTCATGATATAGAAGGAAAATATTATCGTTTTAGGAAAGGGGGCAATACGATGAAGCGAGAAGATTATATTTCAGACGAAACGGTTGTCAAGCGTGCAAAGGAAGCAGTAAGACTTGAGATAGAGAAAAACAAAGCATTAGGGGTTCCGGTGGTTATATATGACAGAAAAAGCCAAATTATATATCAGGAAAATGATGATGGAACTCGAACGGAGATAGGAAGGAAAATGAGAAAGGGGCGGTATAGTGAGCGAGTTTCAAAAGAAGCCTGAGATTGTTGTTTTTGCCGGTCCGAATGGGTCTGGTAAGAGTACGTTTACACAATTGCTAAAACCGCCAATGGATTACATTAATGCCGATGAAATAAAGAAATATTTGAAATGCTCTGATTTAGAGGCAGCACAATTAGCAGAAAGGCAGCGGGAAGAACATTTAGAACAGATGCAGGAATTTTGCTTTGAAACAGTGCTATCAACAGAACGTAATTTGAATTTATTAAAAAGAGCACGGGAAAAGGGATATTTTATACGTTGTTATTATATTTTAACGGCAGACTATATGATTAATGTATTGCGTGTAAAGGCGCGTGTAAAGTCTGGTGGTCATGATGTGCCGGAAGATAAAATAATTGAGAGATATGATCGAGCGCTTAAACTGGTCGAGAAGGCGATAAAAGTATGCGATATATGCCATATATACGATAATTCTACTAGCGGACCGTATCGGATTTTTAAAAAGCGAAAGGAAGAAATGTATTTTGATGAATGCGATGATTGGTGCTATGAAGATATCTGTGCATTGACAGGTATTTCTAATATGGAGAGGAAGAATTTGAATTAAACAAATGGAAAAACGATTTGAATCAATATTGAAATAAAGCGAGGAGAGAGCAGAATGTTGTTGGTAAAACGTATCAAGGCAAAAAATTGGAAGAATTTCGGAAATATAGACATCAAAATAGGAGACCGACTTTTTATTGTGGGTGCAAACGCTTCTGGAAAATCTAATTTTTTGGATTTTTTTAGATTTTTGAAGGATTTGTCTAATAATGGTTTGCAAAAGGCAGTAAATGCGCGAGGAGGATTAAAAAAGATAAGAAATTTAAACGCGAGAAAACCGAGTTATATTGAAGTTAGTTTGGAGTTGCTTGATATTGAAAAAAATAATCAATGGGGATATACACTGCAATTCAATTCACGCGGTGGAACCGCGGATAAACCAATCATTTATGTTTATGTAGAAAAAGTTACTTGCAATGGTCAATGTATTCTTGACAGAAAACAAGAAGATGATATATTAGCACAATATACGCATCTTGAACAACCGGCTATGAATACAAATTTTAGGGTTTTGTTCGATACATTTAGGAATATAAATTATGTTAATATCATCCCACAATTAATCAGAGAGTCCGAGTCATTTATACCATCTAATGCCATGGAGGATTTTTACGGAAGGAATATATTGGCTCATATTTCTGAGACGAACAAAAAGACACGAGATTCTCGCCTAAAAAAGATATCAAAGATCTTACAGTTGGCTGTCCCCCAATTCTCTGATCTGGAGTACATGAGAGATGAAAAAGGACATCCTCATTTGAGGGTACGGTATGAACATTTTAGGCAGCATGGCGCGTTCCAGATGGAGGATCAGTTTTCGGATGGAACATTAAGACTGATAGGAATCATTTGGGCTATCCTAGATGGTGATGGAATACTTCTTTTAGAAGAACCGGAGTTATATCTTCACTCTGAGATAGTGAAACAGTTGCCTATGTTTATAGCGAAAGCACAGAAGTCCTCAAAGGGAAAAGTCAGGCAGGTATTTATATCTTCTCACAGTTATGAATTGCTGAATACAGACACTATTTCCTCTGATGAGATTATCATGTTAAATCAAGGCAAAGAAGATACGATTATAGAATTGGCAAATGCTGTGCCCTCAGTTACACAAAAAATAGATTCAGGTTTTACACCGGCAGAAGCTGTTATTCCGCATGTCGCACCAAAAGGGGTTTTGGAGGGGCAGCTATCTTTGTTTGATTTGTAAAGAGGAGATATTATATGACAATATATTATGGCGGTGAGGATGATGTTACCAGATATATAGCCAGAAGGCTTGCATATACTATTTCAACTGAGATAGGATTGAAAAATGTTATCATTGAAGATGTAGGGATTCGAGAGAGAGGAGCGGCTGTAAAAAATAAATTACAACAGATGGTTCGATTGGGCAAGAAAGCTCCTGTTGTTTTTGTTTTTGATTCTGATGGAGATTGTGTAGTAGATATTTTGAAACAAGCGTGTCCGGAAGGTTGGGCAGATTCATTTTGTGCATTGAATATTGCAATTGATGAAGGTGAATCATGGCTGTTGGCGGATCAAAAAGGATTTGCTAATTATTTTGGAGTAGATGTTGAAGATATTCAAATTTCACCCCAAATGGGTGAGGTAACATATCCATATAAGACAAGCTTGTATATTATGAAAAATATTATCCCTAAATCCAGAAAAAAAGAAATTAGGGAAAATATGAGCTGTACTGAACGAGGGAAAAAGCCTGCTACATATAATGTGTTTTGGAAAGATTATATCGATAATGTGTGGAATATGGACGAAGCTGGAAAAATGTCCGACAGCTTATCAAAATCTATAAATCGAGTAAAGGAAAGGTTGCTTAGGTATACCCAAGTATCAGATTGAGGTTTTAGGCAGGATGAATTCCTAAAAGTATTTCTGAGAAATTAATCAATCAATATGCGTGTGGAAAGTCCCAAAATCGCTGATGTTGCTTTTCGTTCAGGTGATGTGGAGTCATGGGGAAGGGGATTTTTAAAAATTAAGGCAGAATGCAGGAAAGTAAACGCACCGCTTCCGCTTATAGATGCTGAAAACGGGGGCGTTTCGATCAATGCATCGGGATGTGAGAAATACATGTCTATACTAAGATATGGGCAGTATGGACAAGTGGGTGCAGATGGTATCTGGCGGAGTAAAGAAGATGTTGACAGAAAAAGCGGCGATAAAAAAGCGGCGATAAAAAGCGGCGATAAAAAAACGGCGATAAAAAGCGCCGATAAAAAAACGACGAAAAAAACACAAATGCAGTATGATAAAGTTCTTGCATTTATGGAAGAAGGAAAAGAATATGGAATTTGGGATTTTTGCGAGTTGCTGGGTTTGAAGGAAAGCCGCACGAAAGTTATTTTACAAGGGCTTTCGGACTATATTGAGACAGTTGGCAGTAATCGGGATAGACGATATAAGAAAAAGTGAATCCCTTTCAGGTGTTTCTTGACATTCCTCTCAATATGGTAGAAAATAGGAAACAGCGGGATGCTCTGAGTCCCGGCAGTTTGAGCATGGAAAGATGTGGAAAGACGCGGAAAACTGTAAAAAATAGGAAAGGGAAGGATGAGTGCTATGACAAAAATTGATGTGGTATCTGGTTTTCTGGGAGCGGGAAAAACCACTCTGATAAAGAAGCTTTTGAAGGAAGCTTTAGACGGCAGCAAGACGGTGCTGATTGAGAATGAATTTGGTGAGATTGGGATTGACGGCGGATTCCTGAAGGATGCGGGAATTGAGATCAAGGAGATGAATTCCGGTTGTATCTGTTGTTCCCTTGTGGGAGATTTCGGGGCTTCCCTGAAGGAAGTGATCGAGACCTATGCGCCGGAGCGCGTGCTGATCGAGCCCTCCGGCGTGGGAAAGCTCTCCGATGTGCTGAAGGCTGTCGAGAATGTGGCAGGGGATTTGGACGTGCAGGTCAACAGCGCCGTGGCGGTGGTGGATGCCTCTAAATGTAAGATGTATATGAAGAATTTCGGTGAGTTTTTCAGCAATCAGATCGCTTATGCGGGCACCGTTATTTTGAGCAGGACAGATAAGGTGAGTCAGGAGAAGCTGAATGCTGCTGTGGAGCTGATTCGGGAGCACAATCAGAAGGCGACTGTCATCACCACGCCGCTCAGCCAGCTTGACGGAAAAGATGTGCTGCAGACGATTGAGGGGGCGGACAGGCTGGAGGACATGATGAAGGAGATGCTGGCCAGCGTACACGAGGAGCATGAGCACCATCATGAACACCATCATGAGCATGATCACGAGCATCATCATGACCATGAGCACGATCACGAGCATGAGCATCACCACGAGCACGACCACGATCACGGCGAGGGCTGTACCTGCGGCTGTCACGACCATGACCATCATCATGCGGACGAGGTGTTCACGAGCTGGGGCATGGAGACGCCCAACACTTATACCAGGGAGCAGATTGCTCATATTCTGGAGGAGCTGGACGGCGGCTGGTATGGCGATATCCTGCGCGCCAAGGGGATGGTGCCCGCGGAGGACGGAACGTGGATTTATTACGATTATGTGCCCGAGGAGCATGAGATCAGAAGCGGTAAGCCTGAGGTGACCGGAAAAATCTGCGTCATTGGCGCAAGACTGCGCGAGGAGAAGCTGGCGGAGCTATTTTCCGGCAAATAAGACGCCCGACAGTGTAGAGTAATATAGGAAAGAAAGATGTCCGTCAGGGCGGGCAGGGGGTATCATTATGAAATCAGTGTATGTGATCAATGGCTTTCTGGAGAGCGGTAAGACAGAGTTTATCTGTTTCACGCTGGCGCAGCCGTATTTTCAGATCAAGGGGAAGACTCTGCTCATTGTCTGCGAGGAGGGGGAGAATGAGTATGATGACATCCTGCTTAAGAAGAGCCGCACGGTGATGGAGCTTATCGGGGACGAGGCGGATTTTAATCCCAATTATCTGGTGGAGCTTGAGAAAAAGCACAAACCGGAGCGGATTATCATAGAATATAATGGCATGTGGAATTATAAGAATGCGAAGCTGCCCTGGCACTGGAAGATTGAGCAGCAGATTACCACCATCGACGCCTCTACGTTCTCCATGTATTATACCAATATGCGTTCCCTTCTGGCGGAGCAGATACGGAAGTCTGAGATGATTATTTTCAACCGCTGTGACGGCATTGAGGATTTGGGAAGCTACAGGCGCAATATCAAGGCGGTGAACCCTTCGGCGGATGTGATTTTTGAGGATTCCAACGGGGAGATTGACGAGATTTTTGAGGAGGATCTGCCCTACGATCTGCAGCAGGAGACCATTGTGCTGGACAATGCGGGCTATGGTATCTGGTACTTGGATGCCATGGATCATATGGAGCGCTATATCGGGAAGAAGCTGCAGTTTACAGCTATGGTGTTAAAGCCGGACGGTTTCCCCAAGGGGTATTTTGTGCCCGGGCGCATGGCGATGACCTGCTGTGCGGACGATATGGCGTTTTTGGGCTATGCCTGTGAGTTTGCGGGGGCGGACGCCCTGAAACAGAAGGAGTGGGTGAAGGTTACCGCCACGGTCACGAAAGAGTATTGGGAGGGCTATCAGGGCGAGGGACCTTTGCTCCACGCGGTCAGTGTGGAGAAGACGAAGGCGCCGAAAGAGGAGATTATCAGCTTTGCATAACAAATCCAATCAGAAATCAAGAATTGTATTTTTCCTGCTGTTGGTGATATACACTGGCGTGATGCTGTATCTGTTCGTGATGCAGTGCCGGGAGGTGCCGGATTTTCGCTCGGATATGCCGGATTATGTAAATACGGTGCGGGGGATTGCGGGGGATTATTCTTTTCCCTATCCGCTGTTTTTTACTTTGGCGAAGGGTATTGCGCTGTTTGCGGGAGCTCCGCTCGGCGTTGCCATAGCCACGGCGCTTTTAAATTCCGCGGGTCTGTGTGTGACGAAGTACTATATGGCCAGACAGGTGCGGGAGAATCTTTCCACCGACGGTTGGAGCAGCGGCAAATGTCTGGCTCTGGATTTGTCTGTGACTGGCTTGGTGTTTGCGCTCTTTTTGCTGGGGAATCTGTACTCGCCGAAAAATACGGCGTTTTTTGGCTTTGATTACGCGTACCGCTGTATGGGCATCTACACGCCAAATCCCATCTGGAACGCCACCTATCTGGCGACCAGACCCTTTGCGGTCATTTGCTTTTTTGAGGCGGCAAAGCTTTTGCAGAGCTATCGGGAGCAGTTTACCTGGAAGGGCTGCATTCCCTTTGCGGTGAGTCTGTTTCTCACCACCATCACCAAGCCCAGCTACACGCTGGTGCTGGTTCCGCTGGTGGGGCTTTGTCTGCTGGCGGATTTGATAAGGACGAAGGGAAGGAGCTTTCGGAATGCGTTCTGCCTGTGTGTGACCATGATTCCCACGGGTCTGGATTTGCTCTATCAGTTTTTCGGCGTGTTTACCGGCATCAATGTGAAGGGGGAGGAGACCGGTATCGGCTTTGCGTTTGCGAGGGTCTGGAGCAATTTTTCCAAGAATATCCCGCTGAGCATCGTCATGGGTATGGCGCTGCCGATTGGGGTGTTTGTGTTAAACTGGCGGGCGGTGAGGGAAAAATTTCTCTATCGTTTCGCAATCTACAATTATATTATGGGCACGGTGATGTTTTTATGCCTTTATGAGAAGGGATTCCGCATGCTGCATGCAAATTTCTCCTGGGGCTATATGCACGGTATGTTTTTTATGTTTATGATGGCGCTTCTGTTGGTGCTTGGCAATACCATAGAGTGGCGAAGGAGCTGGAAGGCGGTCTTCCTGCCGGCGGAGTGGGCGGTGCTCGCCGTTCATCTCATCTGCGGCGTGAACTTTCTGTGGTATGCCCTGCAGGGGCATGATCTGGCGGGCTTTTAGGAGGACGAAAAGGGAATAGAGGGAATAGGAAAAGAGTATAGTTTGAAGGGTCAGCAATATGGATATAGTAATCGGGGTCTTGATTCCCTTTGTGGGAACCACGGTTGGGGCTGCCTGTGTGTTCTTTTTGAAGCATACGATCAGCGCTGGATTACAGAGGATATTCACGGGCTTTGCGGCGGGGGTCATGGTGGCAGCGTCCGTGTGGTCTTTGCTGATACCCGCCATTGATTTGTGCGGGGATATGGGAAGGCTCGGCTTTGCGCCGGCTTTGGCAGGTTTTCTTGCAGGTATGCTTTTTCTGCTGCTCATAGACCGTTTTGTGCCGCATATTTATGCGGGAGGGGAGCAGACGGAGGGCGGCGCAGGGAATGGTTTTGGGAAGAACGCCATGCTGATGTTTGCGGTGACGATTCACAATCTGCCGGAGGGTGCGGCCTGCGGAGCGATTTTTGCGGGCGTCTTAAATGGACACGGCGCGGTGACGATGGCGGGAGCGCTCACTTTGACCGTTGGAATTGCCATTCAGAATTTCCCGGAGGGAGCGATTATCTCCATGCCTCTGCGCAGTGAGGGGCACAGCCGGACAAAATCCTTTTTGATGGGGACGCTGTCGGGAGCGGTGGAGCCCGTGGGCGCAGTGCTCGCCATTCTTTTGGCAAATATAGTCACTCCCGTTCTGCCGTATATGTTGGCTTTTGCGGCGGGCGCCATGCTCTATGTGGTGGTGGAGGAGCTGATTCCGGAGGCAGGAGAGGGAGAGCATTCCAATGTTGGAACAATCGCCTTTGCGCTGGGCTTTGCACTGATGATGATGCTGGATGTGGCGCTGGGTTAGATACAGATAAGGTGCAAGACGGGAAGATAGAGTAGATATGGAAAACGAAAAGGAAGTACAACAGATGAGAAACAGGTTCCGGGAATTGGCCGACAAGTCCTTTTCCCAGAACGTGTTTACGTTTACGGGATTTCTTGGGCTCTTTGAGCAGGATATCTTTTGGAAGATGGAGCGGGAGCTGTCCCATGCGGGCTGTGTCCTCTATGGAGGCGCGGAAGGGGCGGAGCGTCAGGTCGTGCGTTTTGGCAATGCGGAGGCGTTTGGCTATGTGGTGGATTTCCCGATAGTATGTCTGCATGTCATGCCGCTTGCGGCAAAATTTGCGGACGAGCTTTCCCATCGGGATTTTCTGGGAGCGCTGATGAATCTGGGAGTAGAGCGGAGCACCATCGGGGATATCCGAGTGGGGGATAAGGAGGCTTATCTGTTCTGTCTGGAATCCGTGGCAGAGTTTTTGTGCGGGGAGCTTGCTCAGGTGAAGCATACGCATGTGAAGTGCGAGCGGGTGGAAACTGCGGCGAAAGTGCCAAAGGAGGAGCCGGAGCTGCTTGCGGTGCAGGTGGCGTCTCTGCGGGTGGACGCGGTGATTGCCAAGGTCTGTCACAAGTCCAGAGAGGCATGTCTGGAGCTGTTTCGGGCGCAGAAGGTGTATGTGGACGGGCGGCTCTGCGAGAACAATTCCCGGCAGCTTAAGGCGGGGGAAACGGTGAACGCCCGAGGATACGGAAAATTTCGCGTGGTGGGGGAGCCTCACAGTACAAAAAAGGGCAAACTTTCGGTGGAGGTGGAGGTATATAGATGAGGCAGATGATACAATGGTTCTTTTTCTTTTATTTGTATTGTTTTTTGGGCTGGTGTTTTGAGTCCGCTTACGTGTCTCTGAAAAACAGGCGGCTGGTGAACCGGGGATTTATGCGGGGACCTTTTCTGCCTTTGTACGGCAGCGGTGCGGTGATGATGTTGGTGGTGTCGAGGCCGTTTCAGGCCATGGAGTTTCCGCAGAACCTTATCCTTACTTATATCGCGGGGTGTCTGGGAGCCACGGTGCTGGAGTATGTGACCGGGGTGACCATGGAGGCTCTGTTTAAAATCCGCTATTGGGATTACTCCCACAATAAGTTCAATTTTCAGGGGCATATCTGTCTGGGCACTTCGCTGGCATGGGGATTGCTGACAATCTTCATGACGGGAGTGATACACCGTCCCATCGCGCAGATGACTGCGGCCATCCCAAACGGCGTGCTGACGGCGGTGACTCTGGTGCTGACAGCGGCAATCGGTGCGGATTTTGCACTCTCCTTCAAGGCGGCGCTGGATTTGCGGGACGTTCTGGTCAGACTGGAGAGGGCGCGGGAGGAGATGGCTCATGCGCAGAAGCGTGTGGACGTCATTGTCGCGCTGCTCAACGAGGACTTCTCCAAGCGCAAGGAGGAGCTGCAGGCAGGTATCGCGGAGCGCAAGGAAGAGCTGCAGGCGGAGCTCGCCGAGCTGCGGCAGCGCTATGGCGTACACATGGCGGACAGGGAGCGCCTGACAGGGATGCGGGATTTTTTCCAGCGGGATATGATTCGCTCAAACCCCACCATGATGTCGGGGAGGTTTGGCGAATCGCTCAGAGAGCTGCAGGAGAAGCTGGAGCAGGAACGCGCCGGCAAGCGGCGGAAAAAGCAGGATAAAAAACAGGATAAGCGGAATCAGGCATAAAATTATCGGGCTCAGAACGCTTCCCCTATGGCGTCCCGTCCGCGTCTGCGCCATAGGCTCATAACGATGGAGAGGAGCGCGCAGATGCCGCATAGGAGCAGGGTATTGCGGAGCAGCTCGGCAGAGAGGCGCTCAAGGGAGCTCATCCCGTAGAGCATGGACAGATAGGTCAGGTTCAGGAAAATGCACAGAATGCTGACATTCGGAAGCATTCCATACCGTATTTTCTTTTGGATGACCTGATATAAGCCGACGGCAAATATCATGAGGGAGAGAAGGACGGTCAGCCTGAATAATGCGGACAGAAGCGGACCGGTCTGGACAAGCGGGATGCCGAGCGGTGTGGACTGCGGGTCGAGGTACAGTGCAAATATCACATAAAACATGATGCAGACGTCAAAAAGGAGCAGGAGGCTCTGCGGAATCAGCAGCGCCCTGTCGGATTTGGGCGCGGAGGGAGCCGTTTTGCTGCGAAAGGTAAAATCGGTGGCAAGGATCGTCAGGGGCGTCAGCAGCGCATAGCAGACATAATAGAGGCGGTTTGTTGATGCTGTGATGAGCAGGGTGAATATGCCGATGCCCAGAACCGCCAGAAATAAAAGGTAGCCGCTCAATTTCTGATTGACTATATGAGCCTTCAGCTTTCGGAGGGCATTGATTTCCTGAGCCTCCGCCGCGTCAGCGGTCAGGCTGCCGGACTTTAACAGCGCGCAGGAGCTTTGGCAGTCCTCGCACTGCGCCAGATGCGCTTCGACATAGCTTTTGCTGTCTTCCGAGCACAGCTCCTCCAGATACAGGGGCAGCAGGTCTTTGACAATATTGCAATTATTAAGAAAAGTATTATTTTGTTCCTTCATGTTTCCTCCGTTCCGAGTGGTCAACTCTCTTTTTTAACAATAGTTCCTTTCCGCGGTAAAAAGTGACTCTTGCCCAGGTCTCGCTCTTGCCCAGCATCTGCCCGATTTCCCGATAGGACAGGTCGCTGATGGCGCGCAGACAGATAACCTCGCGCATGGCGGGCGGCAGGGTGTCAAGCTCCTCCAGTACTTCTGCGAGCTCTACCCTGGCGATGGCTTCTCCCGCCGCGTCCCTGTGGGTGACGGGCTCCTGACCAGGCGGCGGATCGTCCCATGCCGTGGGGATTTCGCGTTTTTGCTTTGCCCAGGTCTGATAGAGCAGATGCTTTCCAATCTGGCAGAGCCAGGTGGAGAGCTTGCAGGAGCCGTCGAAGCTCTCTATCGACTGGAAGGCGCGCAGGAAGGTGTCCTGAGTCAAATCCTCCGCCAGCTCTTTATCCTTGCACAGCGTGTAGAGATAGTGGTATACAATTCGAGCATTCTGTCTGTAGATTTCTTCCATACGGCGCCTCCTTTCTGACTATATATCCGTTTGAACTCCATTTTGTTACAAAAAAATTTTCTCCGCAAGCATCTTAAGCAAATCTTAAAGGATTCCCATATTTTTTGTTAATCAGGCATCTGTTACAATAAAAGCACAATAAGGAGGCGGCTATGTACAATATACTGATCTGTGATGATGAGCGAGACATCGTAAACGCGCTGAAAATTTATCTCCACGACGAGAATTACCGGCTATTTGAGGCTTTTGACGGGGAGGAGGCTCTGCGACTCATCTCGGCGCAGGAAATCCATCTGGTGCTTTTGGATATTATGATGCCCAAGCTGGACGGTATTTCCGCCATGGTAAGGATCCGCGAGCACTGTAATGTGCCCATCATACTGCTGACGGCAAAGAGTCAGGATTCCGACAAGGTGCTGGGGCTCACCGTGGGGGCGGACGATTATATCACCAAGCCCTTTAATCCGGTGGAGGTGGCGGCAAGGGTCAAGTCCCAGCTGCGCCGCTATATGCAGCTTGGCGGCGGGAATATGCGGCCGGAGGTGATGCGTGTGGGCGGCATTGAACTGGATGATCTGGAGAAGAAGGTGACGCTGGACGGGGAGGCAGTGGCTCTGACGCCCACGGAGTATGATATCCTGAAGCTGCTCATGCAGAGTCCCGGACAGGTGTTTTCCCCGGGGGAAATCTATCAGCGCATCTGGAAGGATCTGCCTTATGGAAGCGAGAATACGGTGGCGGTTCATATCAGGCATCTCAGGGAGAAGCTGGAGATTAACCCGGCGGAGCCAAGGTATATCAAAGTGGTCTGGGGACAGGGGTACAAATGCGAGAAGGATATCAGGAGCGAGGTTTCTCGCGGGAGGGTTCAGGAAACATGAAAAAATGGAAGATAACGGAGAGTATAGTATTTAAGATATTTTTGTTTTTTGTGCTGGGCATCAGCTTTCTGGGGAGTTGTCTGGCGGGGATTGCCACCGTGGCGCTGGTGGAAGAAGGGGCTTACACCCAGTCTCGGGAAGCGTTTCTAAAAGAGGCGCTGTCCGGCGTGGTAAATAAGCACTATCAGTATATCTGCCGGGATACGGAGTATTTTTCCAGTCTGGCGGATATGGAGCGGGCTCTGGAGGCTGAGTCCCGGGCTAATAATGTGAGCTTTTCCATTACCAGACAGAAGGACGGCAGGGTGTGCTGGAGCAATCTGAGGGAGGCTGGAGGGAGCCTTCTGGAATATCAGGAGAGCTTTTACCGGGACAATCTGTATACGCTCACAGTCCGGGTGGACACTGCCTTTGATAAGGAGGATGAAATCCAGAGGCTTTATCAGATTATAAGCCCGCTGTATCAGAATCGGAATGTGTGGCCTATGGGAGCTGTGACCGGAATTTTTCTGTTTCTTATCAGCTTTATCTGGCTGATGTGCAGCGCGGGGCACAGGAGAGGACAGGAAGGGATTGCGCCCGGTGTGCTCACCAGCATTTATCTGGATGTGCTCACGGCATTTTTCGGGGCGGTGGCGCTGGTCATTTTGATGGTGGTGTTTGGGGTGTGCGATAATCTTGTCCCCAGCGTTGTCGGCGACGCTGTGCTCTATCTGGAGACGCTGGTGGTTGGCGGCACGGTGGAGGTGGTCTGGTGTACGATTTATCTGCGGGAGCTCGCCCTGCGCATGAAGCTGGGCAGGTGGTGGCAGCACAGTCTGGTTTATGCGGTGTGCCGGCTTCTGCTGCGTGCGGTGAGGAAGCTGGCGCATGTCACGGGCAGACTGCTTATGGAGCTTCCGGACATTCCAAACATTTGGCAGGTGGTGGGGATTCAGGTATTTCTGTTGCTGTGTGAGCTTGTGGGAATCCTCATGTGGGGAGAGTCGGAGCTGTTTTTCTGCTGGCTGCTTGAGAAGCTGATTTTGGTTCCGGTGGTGCTCTATTGTGCCATAGCTTTTTGGAGACTGCAGAAGGGGAGCGCCAGACTGGCTCAGGGGAATCTGTCGGAGAAGCTGGATACGCGGCAGCTGTTATTCGGCTTTAAGAAGCATGGGGAAAATCTGAACCGGATTGGCGACGGGATATCCCGGGCGGTGGAGCAGCGTCTGCAGAGCGAGCGGTTAAAGACGGAGCTCATCACCAATGTGTCCCACGATATTAAGACGCCGCTGACCTCCATTATCAATTATGCAGACCTTTTGGGCAACGCGGCGGCAGGCGGCGCCGTGGAGGAACAGCAGCTGCAGGAGTATTCCGAGGTGCTGCTGCGCCAGTCCAGACGGCTGAAAAAGCTGCTGGATGATCTGGTGGACGCCTCCAAGGCCACCACGGGGAATCTGGAGGTGAACTCGGAGCCCTGCGAGCTGGGAGTGCTTTTGACGCAGGTCGAGGGAGAGTATGAGTCCAGACTGGCGGAAAAGGAGCTGGCGCTGCATGTGAGAAGGCCGGAGGAGGAAGTGCGGATATTGGCGGACGGAAGGCATCTGTGGCGGGTGTTTGACAATCTGATGAACAATATCTGTAAATATGCTCAGGAGGGCTCAAGAGTCTATCTGAATCTGGAGCAGCAGGGGAACGTGGTGGAGATTGTCTTCCGCAATATGTCCAAATATGAGCTGAATGTCTCGCCGAAGGAGCTGGAGGAGCGCTTTGTCAGAGGGGACGCCTCCCGTCATATGGAGGGGAGCGGACTGGGGCTTTCCATCGCAAAAAGTCTGGTGGAGCTACAGAATGGCAGCATGGAGATCCTCACGGACGGGGATTTGTTTAAAGTTGTATTAAAATTTCCGGTTTTGCTATAAATAATCTGCGCCTGTATGCCGATATCAATGGAAAGGATAAATAGCTGAAAAGGATTTTAGCTAAATACTCAAAATCAGGGAGGAATGTATATGAGTACAGTATCGGAGGTTATGGCCGGCACACAGGCTGCGCAGCAGGTTCAGCAGACCCAGCAGACCCAGCAGACCAGTGAGGCGGCGAATGCGTCCAAAAAGACGAAGGTGAGCGGTAAGACGGTGGGCAGTCCCCAGCTGAGCGAGAAGGCTGCCAAGTATTATGAGGAACTGAAAAAGAAGTATTCCAACATGGATTTCGTGCTGGTGAGCTCCGACATGAAAGAGTATGCCAAGTCCCATGCGGGCAGCTTCGCCAATCCCAACAAGCTGGCAGTGCTCATCGACGATGAGAAGATTGAGCGCATGGCGGAGGACGAGGATTTCCGCAAGCAATATGAGGCAGTTCTGAACAATGCAGCCAGCGGCGTCTCACAGCTTGCGCAGAAGCTCTCGGCTACCGGGGCGCAGGTGAAGGGCTATGGCATGCAGGTGAACGACGGCGGAAACGCATCGTTCTTCGCGGTGGTAGACAAGTCTCTGGCTGCCCAGAGGGAGCGCATCGCCCAGAAGGCTGCCGGCAAAAAGGAAGCGAAGAAGGCCGACGAGAAGAAGGCGAAGAAGGAGGCTGCACAGGAGCGCCTGGACGAGCGCAGGAGCGAGCGGGCGGACAGTGCAAAGGACGAGGTGGTCATCACCGCGTCGTCTGTGGATGAGCTGGTTCAGAAGGTGAACGACTGGATGTTTGCCAATATGAGCGACCGTGCCCGCACGGAGGAGGAGCTCAAGGTCGGGCAGAAGTTTGACCTCTGGGTATAACAGATTATAACGCATGGATTGATAATGGAATAGTACCAAAAATTTAGGAAAAGTCGTTCACAGAAACGGCTTTTTCTATTTCCATTTTTGACAAAGTATGGTATAATATCACTGTTCTTGTCAAAAGGGGCTGTAAAGCTCGTCGGGAAAATAATTTTTGGAAATGGGAGTTGTCGTATGACAATAGGATTTTTGGTGTTGTCCTGCATTCTGGCAGCAGGACTATTGGTCGGCACGGCGGTCATGGGGCGGTATGAACACCCCGTGCGGCGGCATATACAGGGATTGTTTGTGGCAGCAGCCACCACGATCCTGTTCAACGGTCTGGCGGTGGCGGTGAATGATGAGCGTCTAGCCACGCTTCTGCACGGTCTGTACTTTGCGGCTACGGACTGGCTTGTCATCATGCTTCTGCGCTACACGAAAAGCTACACGGACGCGGAGGACAAAAAGCCGTGGCTGAAGGCATTGCTCTATCTGGGGACTTTGGCGGAAACGGTCTCCATGACGGTGAATGCATGGACTCATCACGTGTTTGATTGTGTGCGGACAGAGGTTTTTAACGGGGACAGCTGCTATGTGGTAAACCCCAGAGTGCCGGTGTATGGAGTTCCCATATACGGCATACATCTTATGTTTGTCTATGGAATGGTGCTTCTCGTAATGCTGACCTTCGGAATCAGGATGGGGCAGACTGTCAAATTGTACCGCCGGAAATATGAGGTGGTTGTTTGGAGCTTTGTGCTGATCCTATCTGTGAATATCGGCTATCGGTTTGTGGATTTCCCTATAGATATATCTCCCATACTGTATTCGGTGATGGCGCTGGCATGTTTTTATTTCTCGCTGTTTTATGTGCCAAAGAGCATTGTGGTGAAGCTCCTTTCCCTGTCGGTGGAGGATATGGAGAACGCGATCTTCTGTCTGGACAAGGATGGAAAGTGCGTCTATGCCAACGAGCAGAGCAGGAAGCTGTTTGACGCGCGGGAGAGTCTTGCGCCCCTTGAGCAATATTTTCAGGACTGGCTCGACGGAAAAAAAGAGGAGGAGCTCAGGGAGGAGACCTGGAAAGAGGAGCGCGAGATGGACGGGGATACCCATTATTTCGAGGTTCGTTTCCGGTTCTTATTGGATGACCGGGGCAATTATGTGGGAAGCTTTTTCGCCGTCACAGACCGGACGGAGGCTTACCGGGAGCTGGAAATACAGCGTTACAATGCCACCCACGATTATCTCACGGATATTTATAACAGAGAGCGCTTTTTTGAGAGAGTGGGCGAGGTGCTGAAGCAGGAGCCCGAGGTGAAGCGCGTGATGGTCGGCATCGACGTCAAGGATTTCAAGGTTGTCAACGATCTGTTCGGCGAGGAGACCGGCAATCGGATTTTGAAGCGGATTGCAGGCTTGATGCGCAGGGACGCCAGCCCGGACACGCTGTACGCCAGACTGGAGGGCGACCGCTTTGCCATGTGTATGAGGAAGGAGAACTTTATCGAGGAGAAGTATGCGGAATATCTGGAAGATTTGAAGAAGATTGTAAAGAGCAGCGTCTACAGAATGCATGTGCATGTGGGCGTCTATGAGATCATCGATCCTTCCATGAGCATCTCCGTCATGTGCGATAAGGCGTTTATGGCGATAAGGCGGATTAAGGAGAATTATCAGCAGATCGTGGCTTATTATACGAGGGAGATGGGCAATGTCATGCAGCGGGAGAAGGTCATGGTGGGCGAGTTTGACCGTGCGATTTCCGCGGGTGAGTTTCATATGTATCTGCAGCCGCAGGTGGCTGTGAACGGTTATGATATCCTGGGGGCGGAGGCTCTGGTGCGCTGGGATCATCCCGTGCGCGGCATGATCTCTCCGGCGGAGTTTATCCCCGTGTTCGAGAAGAGCGGCTATATCACCAGACTGGACAGGTATGTGTGGGAGCAGGCCTGCAAGCAGCTGCGAATTTGGAAGGATCAGGGCAGGGAAGATTTACATATCTCCGTGAATATCTCGCCCAAGGATTTTTATCTGGTCAATATTTATGATACCTTCACCTCGCTGGTGGAGCGTTACGGCATCAACCCGGAGAATCTGAAGCTGGAGATTACGGAGACGGCTCTGATGGAGGAGATTTCCAAGCATATGGATCTGCTGAGCCGGCTGCGGGACTATGGTTTCCATGTGGAGATTGACGATTTCGGCAGCGGTTATTCCTCGCTGAATACGCTGAAGGATATCGAGGTGGATGTGCTGAAGCTGGATATGGGCTTTTTGCGCAAGACTGCTCATGAGGAGCGCAGTGTCATTATCATGAATGCGGTCATCGATATGTCCAAGAATCTGGGGCTTACGGTGGTTACGGAGGGTGTGGAGACGGCGGATCAGGTGGAATACCTGACGAAGGCCGGCTGCGATATCTTCCAGGGGTATTATTTTGCAAAACCGATGCCTGTCCGGGATTTTGAGGCAAAATACTTTCTTGACAAAAATGCCAATAAGGCATAGGATAGGAAAGGTATGAAAATTTTTCATACGGATCATACGGAAAGGGCATGGTTATTATTATGAAGATGATTACTAAGAAGATATTGGCGCTGAGTCTGGCTGCGGTGATGGCAGTGTTGACGTTCTCCGGCTGCGGCGGGAAGGACGGTTATACGGTGGGAATCTCCCAGTTTGCAGACCACGGTTCTCTGGACAACTGCCGGGAGGGCTTTCTGGCAGGGCTCGCGGAGGAAGGCATCGTGGAGGGTGAGAACCTGACTGTGCAGTATGTCAATGCGCAGGCTGACCCGGGTACGGCAGGGCTGACTGCCAGCAATTTTGTAACTAAGAAGGTGGATATGATCTGCGCTATTGCGACACCCAGCGCAACTACGGCATATAACGCCACCATGAATGAAAATATTCCCGTGATCTACACGGCGGTCTCAGACCCGGTGATCGCGGGGCTGGCAAATGAGGACGGCAGTCCTGTGGGCAATGTGACGGGGACGTCCGATGCGCTGGCGGTGGATGCGCAGCTTAAGATGATCCGTGAGATTTTGCCGGAGGCAAAGACCATCGGTATTATCTATACCACCAGTGAGGAGAATTCCGTCAGCACCATCGCGCAGTACAAGGCCGCTGCGGGAACCTACGGATTTGAGATTGTGGATACCGGTGTGACCGCTATGTCTGAGGTGGCGTTAGCTGCGGCGGATATCTGCGGAAAGGTAGATTGTATCACGAATTTGACGGACAATACGGTGGTGAGCGCATTGCAGACGGTTCTGGAGGAGGCGAACAAGGCGGGGATTCCCGTGTTTGGCTCTGAGGTGGAGCAGGTAAAGAACGGCTGTGTGGCTTCCATGGGACTGGAGTATTATGAGCTGGGCAAGCAGACCGGCAGAATGGCGGCGAAGGTTTTAAAAGGTGAGGCGAAGGCGTCCGAGATGAATTTTGAGGTGATTTCCGAGCCCAGCCTGTATGTGAATTTTGCCGCTGCAGAGCAGCTTCAGCTTGCGCTGCCTTGGGACTATGCGACGAGGGCGTATCAGAGCTTTGATGAGATTGTAGTGGAATAGATAGGAGTTTTTCATGGCATTGATTCTCAGTGTGCTGGAGCAGGGGATGATTTATGGCATTCTGGCTCTGGGCGTATATATTACTTATAAAATATTGGATTTCCCTGATTTGACGGTAGATGGCAGTTTTCCTTTTGGAGCTGCCATCACTGCGCGTTTGATCAGCGGCTTTGGCGTGCCCGCCATATTGACTCTGCCCGTTTCTTTTTTGGCGGGGGCGTTAGTGGGTATCTGCACGGGGCTGATCCATGTAAAGCTGAAGGTGCGGGATCTGCTCTGCGGCATCATCATGATGACGGGGCTTTACACGATCAATCTGTGGGTGGCAGGCTCCGCGTATGTCCCTATTTTCAACAAGGAAAATATTTTTGACAATTCGTTCGTGAACGGGATTTTCCCGGAGTTTTTGCAGAGGTACAAGGTGGTCATCATCATTTTTGTGATTACCATGTGTGCAAAATATCTGTTGGACTGGTACATGAGCACCAAGTCCGGCTTCCTGCTTCGGGCGGTGGGAGACAATGACAGCATCGTTACGAGTCTGGGAGTGGACAAGGGGCTTGTGAAGATTGTGGGGTTATCCATCGCAAATGGTCTGGTGTCTCTGAGCGGCTGTATCTATGCGCAGCAGCAGAGAAGCTTTGAGATTTCCATCGGCACGGGGGCGGTGGTCATCGGTCTGGCAAGCGTCATCATCGGCAGCAGCCTGTTTCGGAGGGTGACCTTTCTGCGGGTGACTGCCAGCGTTGTCATCGGCGCCATTTTGTATAAGGCTTGTGTGGCGCTCGCTATGTTTGCGGGGATTGACGCCACGGCCATCAAGCTGATCACGGCGGTTTTATTCCTGGTGATCCTGGTGATCAGTATGGACAGGGGTAAAAAGAGGAGAAACGCATGTTAGAATTAAAAAATATTTCCAAGAATTACAATCCCGGCTCGGTGAATGAGCTCTGTCTGTTTCAGGATTTCCGTTTTACCGTGCAGGACGGGGAGTTTGTGGCTGTGGTGGGCAGTAACGGCTCCGGCAAGACCTCCATGCTGAATCTGATCTGTGGAGGGATTGACGCGGACGCGGGGCAGATACTGATCAATGGCGCGGACATCACGGGACAGCGGGATTTTATGCGTCAGCGCCGCATCGGGAGAGTGTATCAGGATCCTTCCAAGGGAACCTGCCCGGGCATGACGATTCTGGAGAATATGTCGTTGGCGGAGAATAAGGGGAAGCCCTATAATCTGGGACGAGGTGTGAATAAGGGGAGAGTGGAGGCCTACAGGGAGCTGCTCAAGCCCTTAAATCTGGGGCTGGAGGATAAGCTGGGCGTGCAGGTGGGCTCGCTTTCCGGCGGTCAGAGACAGGCTCTGGCGCTGCTCATGGCGACCATGACGCCGATTGATTTTCTGATTCTGGATGAGCACACGGCGGCTCTCGACCCCAAGACGGCTGAGATCATCATGGAGCTGACTGACCGGATTGTGCAAAAGAAACAGGTGACTACCATTATGGTGACCCATAATCTGCGCTATGCGGTGGAGTATGGCAGCCGCCTGATCATGATGCACGAGGGTAAGGTGATTCTGGATAAATCCGGCGAGGAAAAGCAAAATATCCAGACCGAGGAGATTATGGGAATCTTTAACCGCATCAGCGTGGAGTGCGGAAATTAGACAGGATTTTTATTTAGAGCGCTCCGAATATTTTTCTTCACAGTATTTGCAGCGGTAAATCTCCTTCTGTTCGTCGGAGAGGAAGAAAACGTGGGGCAGTCCCTGCTCGATGGAAGTGATGCAGCGGGGATTGCGGCATTTGATGACGTTTTTGATCTCTCTCGGCAGGATCAGATCCTTTTTGGCAACAATCTCGCCGTTTTTGATGACATTGACCGTGATGTTGTGGTCGAGAAAGGCGAGGATGTCCAGGTCAAGCATGTCGATGTCGCATTCCACCTTCAGGATATCTTTCTTTCCCATCTTGTTGCTGCGGGCGTTTTTGATGATGGCTACGGTGCAGTCCAGCTTGTCCAGCTGCAGATGCTCGTAGAGTCCCAGACTTTTGCCCGCCTTGATATGGTCTAACACGAAGCCCTCTTCGATTTTTCCGACGTTTAACATATGTGATACCTCCTTGGGTTAATTGGCAAGTCCTAATAATGTCATGATCAGAGCCATGCGCACATAGACGCCGTATTGTGCCTGTTTGAAATAGGCGGCTCTGGGATCCTGATCAACCTCCACATCAATTTCATTGACCCGGGGCAGAGGGTGGAGCACCAGCATGTCCTCTCTGGCGAGCTGCATTTTCTCGGTGGTGAGAATGTAGAAATCTTTCAGGCGGACATAGTCCTCCTCGTTAAAAAAGCGCTCCTTCTGTACGCGGGTCATGTAGAGCAGATCCAGCTGGGGAAGGACGTCGTCTAATCGGATGACCTCCTCGAAGGGGATGTTTTTCTCGCGGAGCATTTCGATGATGTAGTCGGGGATGCGCAGCTCCTCGGGGGAAATGAAGAGGAAGCGTATGTCGGGATAGCGCACCAGCGCGTGGATCAGGGAGTGGACGGTGCGCCCGAATTTCAGGTCGCCGCACAGGCCGATGGTGAAGTTTTCCAGCCTTCCCTTCATAGTTCGGATGGTCAGGAGGTCTGTGAGGGTCTGGGTGGGGTGCTGGTGGCCGCCGTCCCCCGCGTTGATGACGGGGATCCGGGATTTGCCTGCCGCTACCGTGGCAGCGCCCTCCTTGGGGTGGCGCATGGCGCAGATGTCCGCATAGCAGGAGATGACCTGTATGGTGTCCGCTACGCTCTCGCCCTTGGCGGCGGAAGAGGAGCCGGCGTCGGAGAAGCCGAGGACTCTGCCGCCCAGCCGGATCATGGCGGATTCAAAGCTTAAGCGTGTCCGGGTGCTGGGCTCGTAGAAGCAGGTAGCCAGAATTTTGCCGTCGCAGACATGGGCGTATCGCCCGGGATTGCGCTCGATGTCGGAGGCCAGATTGAAGAGCCGGTCTAATTCCTCTGTTGAGAAGTCAAGGGGACTGATTAAATGACGCATAGTGTTTCCTCCTTATAAAAAGCCGAAGAGAAAATAAAAATCTCTTCGACTTTCCATTGTCTATTCTTGATAGGATAACAAATCTGCCACCGTCTTGCGTTTGGGAGCCTCCGGTGACTCTGCGGGATAGCCGATGGCAATCAGTGCAACCAGCTCCTGATTTTCGGGTATCTCCAATAATTTTGCTGCGTCAGCCTCGTCATAAAGCCCCATGATCACGGTGCCGAGTCCCTGTTCGTAGGCTGCCAGACAAAACGCTTCACTGGCTACGCCGGCGTCGTACATCTGCCAGCCATCGCCCTTTCCGGTGGAGAAGGAGCCGTCTCTCTCATAACCGCTGCGCCCGGTAACGACGGTTACTGCAATTACCATGGGGGCATTGTTCATGATGTTGCCGTTGCCTGCCCAGACGGTGGTACATGCGGCGAGCTTTGCCTTCTTGTCGCCCTCAACCGCTATGTAGCGGGTAATCTGGGTGTTCTTCCAGCTGGGAGCAAAGGATGCTGTCTCCACAATCTGTTCCAGGAGCTCATGGGACACGGTCTGCTCAGTGAATTTGCGAATACTTCTGCGTCCGGTGATACATTCTTTTGCGGTCATAGAAAAACCTCCTGTTTTTATTCTTGTTATATGATACCACTTCCCGGCTTCGGATTCAATCAAATATTTCCTAAAAGAACCATAAATTTGGAAGAAAGGTTTTGCATATCCGTCCGGAATGAATTATAATCATAGGAAGGAGGTGGCTGTCATGATAGAGTTTGTTGAGAGAAAGCGGTGGCTCTTTTTCGGGCTTCCCTTTACGTTTACAAAATATACCATCCGCGAGGATATGATTACTGTCACCAGCGGTCTGTTAAAGACGGTGGAGAATGACTGTTATATGTATAAGGTGCAGGATGTGGAGCATGTGGCGAGTCTGGCGGAGAAGCTGTTTAAGCTGGGAACCGTGATCTGCTACACGGGCGACACGACCCATCCGAAGCTTGTGCTGGAGCATATCAGAAATGCCCGGGATATCAAGGCATTTATCCTGAAGGAATCGGAGGAGGCAAGGCTTAAGCGCCGCACGGTCAATATGCTGGATATCGGCTCCATGGGAATGGACGATATGGACAATGCGTGAGGACGGTACATATTGATGCATATTCAGGAATTGGTTCGGGACGAAATCCCAGGGGTTTCGTCCTGTAACTGTGTGCGGCAGAGGATGCGCTCGAACAGGAGCCCCGCGCTGAACCAGAAGGGTGCGTAATCCAGACGGATGACTTTGCCGATGTTGTAGCGGCTTCTCTCATAATTCCAGGGGCAGAGCTTTCGGCTGCGCAGGAAACGGCCGGAGAGAAATTCGACGGAAAAAATCAGGGTCATATAGGTGATTCCCCGCAGGAATACAGGGCGTTTTCTCATCCGTCTGAACAGCGGACTAAGAAGCGCCGCACAGCCGTAGATGGGGAACATCCACAGGGATGTGGTGCCTGTGAGACGCATATTGCGGCGGCGCAGGGAGCTCATGGCGGTGAAGATGATCTCGAGGCACCAGCCGGTGAGACCGCAGCGCAGAAAGTTGCGCATAAAATCACGAATGAACGCTGAGATACGATTCGGAATGCAATTCAGGATTAAATTTGGAATGGAGTGACGAACGGGATTGTCAACAGGGGATTTGTGTCTGCACATGGTAACCTCACTTTGTATGGTGGTAGCATGGACAAATTTCTGATTATTATACATTTCTGATATGTATTGGATGCATTATATCAGGCACGGCGAGGTGAGGCGGATGAAGTATCAGGAGGCTCTGGATTATCTGGAGAGCATTCAAAATTATGGCATTGTGCCGGGGTTGGAGAGCATTGTGAGGCTGTGCGGGCGGCTGGGCAATCCGCAGGAGGGGCTGCAGTTTGTCCATATAGCCGGAACCAATGGAAAGGGCTCTACGCTGGCTTATCTGTCCACGGTTTTGCGGTGCGCCGGGTATCGGGTGGGACGTTACAGCTCGCCCGCGGTGGTGGAGTATCGGGAGATTATTCAGGTAAACGGCAGGAATATCACGCAGAAGGCGTTTGGCGAAGGTGTGGAGTTGATTCGTAACGCATGTTATGAAATTATGGAGGCAGGATTTCCCCACCCTACGCCCTTTGAGGTGGAGACGGCTCTGGCCTTTTGGTATTTTGACAGGAAAGGCTGCGATATCGTGGTGCTGGAGACGGGGCTGGGCGGGCTTTATGACGCCACAAACCTGATCCGGACAACATTGGTTTCCGTGCTGGCCTCCATCAGCATGGATCATATGAAATTTCTGGGGAACAGCCTTTCGAAGATAGCGGAGCACAAGGCGGGCATCCTAAAAGAGGGCTGCGACGCGGTCAGCATGGAGCAGGAACCGGAGGCCATGGAGGTGGTGCGGCGTGTGGCGAAGGAGCGGCATTGCCGGCTGCGTGTGACGGACAGAAGCAGTATTGTAAATATCAGAAGAGGCGGCAGGAATGTGGAGCGGCAGCGCTTTGATTATAGGCCTGCGGAGGGGACGGTTCTAAAGGATTTGGAGATTGGTCTGGGCGGTGTGGTGCAGATGGACAATGTGCTGTTGGCGCTGGAGACGCTTCAGGTGCTTCGGGAGAAGGGCTTTGTCATAAAGGAGGAGGCTGTCCGCAGAGGGCTTCGGGAGACTGTGTGGCCGGGGCGTTTTTCCGTGATTTCAAAAAAACCGCTCTTTGTGGCGGATGGCGCTCATAATGCGGATGCGGCGGAGAAACTTGCTCAATCCATAGAAATGTATTTTACAAACAGACGAATTATTTATATAATGGGGATGTTGCGGGACAAAGAGTATGAGAAGGTGATAAGGCTGACGCAGAGCTATGCGGATCAGATTATCACGATCACGCCGCCGGATAATCCCCGTGCGATGTCGGCTTATGATCTGGCGCAGGAGATTGCCGGGGTTCATCCCCGGGTGACCGCGGCAGACAGTCTGGAGGAGGCTGTGGAGCTTGCCAGGCTTTTGGCGGCGCCGGAGGATGTGATACTGGCTTTTGGCTCCCTGTCTTATCTGGGGAGGCTTATCAAGCTTGCAGAAAGGTAGACATAAGGTAAAGGCTATGGTAGATCAGGACAAGATACAGGAAGCGGTGAAGCTGCTTCTGGAGGGCATCGGCGAGGACGTTCACAGGGAGGGGCTTGTGGACACGCCGGAGCGTATTGCCAGAATGTATGAGGAGATTTTTGGCGGCATGGAGGAGGACGCGGCGGAACATCTTTCCAAAGTGTTTACCGTGGACAGCCATGAGATGGTGCTGGAGAAGGATATCGTGTTCTATTCCATGTGCGAGCATCACATGCTGCCCTTTTACGGAAAAGCGCATGTGGCATATGTGCCTGACGGGAAGGTCGTGGGACTGAGCAAGCTGGCGCGCACGGTGGAGGTCTATGCCAGACGGCTGCAGATCCAGGAGCACATGACGGCGCAGATAGCGGACGCCATTATGGAGAATCTGGCGCCCCGGGGTGTGATGGTGGTAGTGGAGGCAGAGCATATGTGCATGACCATGCGGGGAGTGAAGAAGCCGGGAAGTCAGACCGTGAGTGTGGCTGCGAGAGGCGTGTTTGAGGATAATGAAGCATTACAGAACCGATTTTTTCAGATGCTGCATATATAAGTGACTTTCACAGGAGATAAGGGCGATGGAGAGAATTGATAAAATATTAAAACATGATTTATTTTTATATCATCTGAATGAAAATCGGAAGGCAGAGGTCAAGCGCAGATTCGGACATCATGATTTGATGCATTTTCTGGATGTGGCGCGCATCGGGGAGATTATTAATCTGGAGCGCGGGCTGGGAATTGACCGGGAGTGGGTATATGCGGCGGCGCTCCTGCACGATGTGGGCAGGCATGTGCAATATGAGGACGGCACATCTCACGAGCTTGCCAGTGCCGAGATTGCGCCTGAAATTCTGCGGGACTGCGGGTTTGAAGATTCAGAAACGGATGTTATTATTGATGCGATTCAAAGCCACCGAGACGCCTCCGTAGCTGGGGAGGACAATCTGCGGGGCGTGCTGTACCGGGCTGACAAGGCGAGCAGACTCTGCTTTGCCTGTGAGGTGGCGGAGGAATGTAATCGAAGCAGCGACAAGCGGAATTTCACGATTCGATATTAGGGTGAAGACGGGGCGGAAGATGGATAGCAGACAGACGGATAACAGGAAACCGGACAACCGTGCAGCTGACAATATCATCGAGATTGGCGGACATTCCTTTCAGCGCCGTGGCAGGACATATGTGATGGGAATTTTGAATGTGACGCCGGATTCTTTCTCCGATGGAGGCCAATGGAATGACAGGGACAGGGCGCTGCGGCATGTGGAAGAGATGCAGCGGGAGGGCGCGGATATTGTGGACGTGGGCGGCGAGTCCACCCGTCCCGGCTATACCATGATATCGGAGCAGGAGGAGATTGAGCGCACGGCTCCGGTAGTTGAAGCGATTAAATCAAGATTTGACATGCCGATTTCACTGGATACCTACAAGAGCAAAGTGGCAGAGGCGGGTATTGCAGCGGGCGCGGATATGATCAATGATATCTGGGGATTAAAATACGATACGCGGATGGCGGCGGTGATTGCGGGGAGCGGTCTGCCCTGCTGTCTGATGCACAATCGAAAGGAAGCGGTCTATGAGGACTTCCTGCAGGATGTGGCGGCGGACCTGGCGGAGACTCTTCATCTGGCGGAGCTTTCGGGGATTCAGGACGAGAAGCTTATCCTGGATCCGGGCGTGGGCTTTGGAAAAACTTATGAGCACAATCTTGAGATACTCGGTGCACTGGAAAAATTACAGGTGTTTGGATATCCGCTCCTGTTGGGTTGCAGCCGTAAATCGGTCATCGGCATGACATTGGAGCTGCCTGCTGAGGAGCGCCTGGAGGGGACGCTTGCAACGACAGTGGTGGGAGTGATGAAGGGCTGCAGCTTTGTCCGGGTGCATGATGTGCGGGAAAATGTGCGGGCAGTGCGCATGACAGAGGCCATTTTGTACGGCGGAAGCCATGCTGCCAAAGCTGTGACCATACCGCTGCGGCGGCAGGATTGACTGCGGTGGCGGATAAAACGGTAGTAGTATGGATAAAAAGGAGTGAGACGGATGAACAGAATGCAGGAGCTAAACAAGGATGAAATCAGAATTGACAATCTGGAAGTGTTTGCCTATCATGGCGTGTGTCCGGAGGAGAAGGTAAACGGCCAGCCCTTTTATGTCAATGCAGTGCTCTATACGGACATACGCCCCGCGGGGCTGGAGGACGATCTGAGCCTGTCTACCAATTACGGGGAAATCTGCCATTTTATCAACAACTGGATGAAGGAGAATATCTATGATTTGATTGAGACGGTGGCGGAGAGTCTGGCGGAGCAGATATTACTCAATTTTGGTTCCATTCAGGATCTGGAGCTGGAGATTCGAAAGCCCAAGGCTCCGGTGGGGCTTCCCTTTGAGTCGGTTTCCGTGCACATAAGGAGAAGCTGGCATCAGGTATATTTGTCTCTGGGCTCCAATATGGGGGACAGGGAAGCTTATCTGAGGCAGGGTATTGAGCTGCTGGGCAAAAATTCCCTGATACAGGTACAGCAGGTGGCGGATTTTCTGGAGACAGAGCCCTATGGCGGTGTGGAACAGGATAAATTCCTGAATACGGCAGTGAAGCTCCGCACTCTGCTCACGCCTAAGGAGCTTTTAGGACGGCTCCACGAGATTGAGGATGCCGCCGGGCGCACGCGGGAGGTTCACTGGGGACCGAGGACGCTTGACATGGACATCCTGTTTTATGATAAAATGGTATATGAGGATGATGTGCTGGTGCTGCCTCATGTGGATATGGAGAATCGCTATTTTGTGCTGGAGCCCCTGAGCAGGATCGCTCCGAACCTCAGGCATCCCATTTTGGGCAAGACCGTGATGCAGCTGTTGAGTGGACTGCCGGAGTATACTGCGGGCGCTGACGAGCAGACAGGAGCAGAGTGATTATGGAAGAAAACAATTACATTCATCTAAATGCGGAGACCATTCAACAGGTGGAGGACAAAATGCCGCCTCAGGAGGAGCTGCAGGATTTGGGAGAATTTTTTAAGGTGTTTGGGGATGTGACCCGCCTGAAAATTCTCTATGTGCTGCTCTGTGCCGAGATGTGCGTCTATGATATCGCGGCGCTTCTGGGGATGTCCCAGTCCGCCATCTCCCACCAGCTCCGTGTGCTAAAACAGATGGATCTGGTGAAAAACCGCAGAGATGGCAAGACTATTTTTTATTCTCTGGCGGACAGCCATATTGTCACGATTCTGAGTCAGGGTCTGGATCATATCGAAGAATGATAACATGCGTTTTTATTGAGGTTGGAAGCGGCTGAAGGAATCGCTGCCCAGAGGGGAGTGATACATGGTGTCCTCCCTGCCGAATTCCTGAAAGTACGCATAGCGGGAGGTCATATTGATACGGGTATAGATGCCTTCCGCCACCACCAGCACATTGCTGCCGTCCGTGTGCATACATTTGAGCTGGGGATTTGTCTCGTCATTTGTCTGATAATAGATGTACCCGGAACCCAAATTAAAACAGTCTACCCGTTCATTGGTGAGCACTTCCACAACCTGTTGGCTGAGGGAGTAGCGGCACAGTCTGTAATTCGAGGACACATCCATATAATAAATATAATCTCCATTTAATATTGGGTACCAGAGATTCCCATTCCATACCGTCTCCGCCACATCCGTCGCGGTGTTCAGGCGGTACAGCGCATGATTGTCCTGTGTGCCGTTGTAGTAGATCATACCGTCATAGGCGCAGGCGGGATTGATGGAATAATCGGCAAGGTGTACCTGCTCGGATTTATCAATCTTCATTTTATCAAAATTGGGATGAGGCTCTCCCGCAGTGAGCAGATACAGGTAATTGTCCACAAGCTGGCCGCTCACCACCACGTCGCGGGTGAGCCCTGTCGCACGCTTCCCGTTTAAGTCGCAGCGGTCAAAGGAGCGCAGACTGGTCACATTGCCGAAGCTGTTGTCCTCTGTGGCGCCCTGCTGGAAATAGTACAGATAGCTGCCGCCCGCCAATATATTGGAGACCTTTACGGAATTTAGTTTTCGTACATCTGTTTCCTCCGGGGTCATGGCGTAGAGCGCGCCCCCGTCCTCGAGATTGGAAAAATAGACGGTGCCGTTGTATTCGCAAAACAGTCCGCGGTTATTGATGTTCCCGGCGGTGTTGCCCACGGTTCCCTCGGGATTCATCTTGATTCTCCCGGACAGGACGACCGCGATGCCAAGCCCCAGGGCTATGATGATAAGCGGCGGAAGCAGGATAATGAGCTGCTGTTTGGTTGAACGATTCTTTCCCATGACAAATCTCCTTGTCTGAACAGTTATTAAATAAGTATTGATAAGTATTTATAAGAGCAGTATACACCGTATTTTACTTGCTATCAAGTTCGATTTGGTATAAGATAATTGAATAGGAAGCCCCTTTGATATGGGACAGGACAGAAGGAGGAGGCCGCCCGGGCGGCGGAATGGAGTGATTATGGATTTAGGAAACTTAAGAGCGGGACTTGATGAGATAGATGCGCAGATTGTGGAGCTCTATGAGCGGAGAATGGACATCTGCGCTCAGGTGGCGGATTATAAGATTGGCGCGGGAAAGAAGGTCTTTGACCGGGTGCGGGAGCAGGAGAAGCTTGGCAAAGTGAGGGCGCTGACCCACAATGAATTCAACAGCCGCGGCGTGGAGGAGCTGTTTGAACAGATTATGTCCATGAGCCGCAAGCTCCAGTACCGCATCATGTCCGAGCGGGGCATTCAGGGAAAGCTGCCCTTTATCGGCGTGGAGGAGCTTGTGACAGGGAAGGCTCGGGTGGTCTTTCAGGGGGCGGAGGGCGCCTATTCACAGGCGGCCATGCTGCAATATTTCGGGGAGGATATTGAGAGCTTCCATGTGGATACCTTCCGGGACGCCATGAGCGCCATAGACGAGGGCAGCGCGGATTTCGCGGTGCTCCCCATCGAAAATTCCACGGCGGGCATTGTCAGCGAGATTTATGACCTTCTGGTGGAGTTTGAAAATTACATTGTGGGCGAGCAGATCATCCGCATCGAGCATTGCCTGCTGGGCGTGCCGGGGACTTCCCTCTCCGACATCCGCACGATTTATTCCCACCCGCAGTCGCTGATGCAGAGCGCCAGATATCTGGCTGACCACCCGTGGCAGCAGATCAGTATGCAGAACAACGCCTTTGCCGCCCGGAAGGTGGCGGAGGAGCGGGACAAGTCCCAGGCCGCCGTGGCGAGCGAGCTGGCGGGCAAAATTTATGGACTGGAGGTGCTGCAGAAGGGCGTAAATCAGTCCGGCACCAATTCCACCCGCTTTATCATCGTGACCAATCAAAAGATTTTCCGCACGGATGCAAGGAAGATCAGCATATGCTTCGAGGTGCCCCACGAGAGCGGCTCCCTCTATCATATGCTGTCCCATTTTATCTATAATGATTTGAATATGACTAAAATCGAGAGCCGTCCCATCGAAGGCCGCAACTGGGAATATCGGTTTTTTGTGGATTTTGAGGGAAATCTCTCCGACAGCTCCGTGAAGAACGCTCTGCGGGGATTGCGGGACGAGGCGAGAAATATGAAAATACTGGGTAATTATTAGGAGCGAGAAGGACATGAGGGAACAGGAATTACTCTTATATCGGAACTTTGAGGACGGCAAACTGTTGTATGATATGGCGTTTTTGATGGAGCATTACGGTGATGATGGCTCTGGCGGGTGTGGCGGCACTGGCAATTATGGCACTGGCAGTCACGGTGGCTGCGGTCATGAGGAGATGCGGGCGCTTTTGTTTGAGTGCCTGCACCGACTGCTGGAGCTGGCGGGGAATTTCGGATTCCACGGAAACCTCTGGCACTGCTATCTGGCAAATCTCTTGGTCAACAACGAGAACAGCTACAGCATGGGCTGTGAGATCCGGGGGGCGATCAGGGGCAGCATCAATGAGGCGGCGCTTCACGATATCATTATCTTTAAGGAGTTTTATGACTATGATTTTGCGCCCATGATGGATGCGCTGCAGGCGCCGGAGTTTGAGCTGATCATGGATTATGAGGCAAGCAGTCAGGAAAGCAAGGTATACAATCGCAGGATATGCGCCCGCATCTGCGAGCTGGCGGAGCATTTCTGCCGCGACCGCACGCCGCAGGAGATGAAGGACACGCTGACTGAATTTTACAGGGAATACGGCGTGGGGAAATTTGGTCTGCACAAATCTTTCCGGGTGGCTCACGATGAAAACGGTGTGCATATCCCCCCGATTTTAAATATCGCCCATGTGCAGCTGGAGGATCTGGTGGGCTATGAGCTCCCCAAGCAGAAGCTCATAGACAACACGGAGGCCTTTGTGAGCGGCAGAAAGGCAAATAACTGCCTTCTGTTTGGAGACGCCGGGACGGGAAAGTCCTCCTGCATAAAAGCCATCGCCAATGCATATTACGGGCGGGGGCTACGCATCATAGAGATTTATAAGCACCAGTTTCAGGATTTGAACGAGGTGATCGCCCAGATTAAAAACCGAAACTACAAATTTATTATCTATATGGATGACTTAAGCTTTGAGGATTTTGAGATTGAATACAAATACCTCAAGGCGGTCATTGAGGGCGGATTGGAGAAAAAGCCCGAAAATGTACTGATTTACGCCACTTCCAATCGCAGACATCTCATCCGCGAGAATTTCAGCGACAGGGAGGAGATACGGGAAGATATGCACACGGGAGATACGGTACAGGAGAAATTGTCTCTGGTAAGCCGCTTCGGCGTCACCATCTATTTCGGAGCGCCCAATAAGAAGGAATTTCAGGGCATCGTGAAGACGCTGGCAAAGCGGGCGGGTCTTTTGATCCCGGAGGAGGAGCTGCTTCTGGAGGCCAACCGCTGGGAGCTGTCCCACGGCGGACTCTCGGGCAGAACAGCCAGACAGTTCATCGATTATCTGTCGGGAATGTCCGCAGGTCAGGAGACATCGGGAGGAGTTCAATGAGTGTGAAAACTTTTGCAGCCATCGACGTGGGCAGCTATGAGTTGTCCATGAAAATCTTTGAATATTCCGGCAGGGACAGTATGCGGGAGATAGACCATGTGAGTCGCCGTCTGGATTTGGGCAGCGAGACCTATGCCACGGGCAAGATCAGCGCGGACAAGATGGATGAGCTCTGCCGCACCCTGAAGGAGTTTGCCGGGATGATGGAGTCCTATAAAGTGGACGGCTATAAGGCGTATGGCACCAGCGCCATCCGCGAGACCAACAACTCTACCATCGTGCTGGATCAGATTGCCCAGCGCACCGGCCTGAAGCTGGAAGTGCTCAGCAATTCCGAGCAACGCTTTCTGGACTACAAATCCATCGCCTCCAAGGGGGAGAGCTTCCGGCGCATCATCGAGGAGAAGACCGCCATCGTGGATATCGGCGGCGGCAGCATCCAGCTGTCCCTTTTCGACAATGACACGCTGGTGTCCACCCAGAACCTGCGTCTGGGTGTGCTGCGCATTCAGGAGGTCATGAACCATCTGAACGTGGGCTCCTCCAGACTGGAGCAGCTGGTGGACGAGATGGTCACGGCGCAGCTGTCCACCTATAAAAAACTGTATCTGAAGGATCGAGAGATCCAGAATATTATTGTGGTGGACGATTATATTTCCCCATGGGCGGTGAGACGCACCGGAAGCAGAAAAGGGGAGAGCACGCTGGACGCCGCGGACTTTGAGGAGCTCATGGAGCTTCTGCGAACCACGGGCAAGACGGAGCTTGCAAGAAAGCTGGACGTGGTGGAGGAGAAGGTGCCCCTCGTATTTATCAGCGCAATTCTCACCCGCCGCATTGCGAAGCTGATGGGAGCCACCAGAATCTGGGCGCCCGGCGTGACACTCTGCGACGGTATCGCCTATGAATATGGCGAGAAGATTAAAATGTTTCAGGGAGAGCATGATTTCGAGCAGGATATCGTGGCATGCGCCGTCAATATCAGCAAACGCTATATGGGAAGCCGCAGGCGGGCGGAGACCCTCGAGGCCATTGCCACCACCATCTTTGACAGCATGAAAAAAGTGCACGGTCTGGGCAAGCGAGAGCGGCTTTATCTGCGGCTGGCGGTCATCCTGCACGACTGCGGCAAATATATCAGTCTGGTGAATATCGGGGAGACGTCCTACGATATCATCATGGTCACGGAAATCATAGGACTCTCTCATAAAGAGCGGGAGATTGTGGCAAATATTGTGCGCTTTAACCACAGTCCCTTTGTCTATTATGAGCAGTCCATGGGGAGCAAGGCGCTGGATCGGGAGACCTATCTGACGGTGGCGAAGCTCACCGCCATTCTGCGGCTTGCCGCCAGTATGGATCGCAGTCATAAACAAAAGCTCAAAGGCTTGAAGGCGGTTCTCCGGGAAAATACTCTGTTCCTGAGTGTGGCGACCATGGAGGATATCACGCTGGAGACCGGATTTTTCGCCTCCCGGGCGGAATTTTTCCAAGAGGTGTTCAGTGTGACGCCGGTGCTCAGGCAGAGCAAAGCATTTTAGAAATCAAATAAAATCCGAGTGAATACAGGGAGGTTGCCCATATGAAGGAAAACGCAAAGGAATCGGGCAAGGGCGGCAAAACAAAATTTACCGATCCTCAATATTATACCAACAGAGAGCTGAGCTGGATTTTGTTCAACCGCAGAGTCCTGGGGGAGGCGAGAGACAAGACTATTCCCCTCTTTGAGAGGCTGAAATTTTTGAGTATCACGGCGTCCAATCTGGACGAGTTTTTCATGATCCGCATTGCATCCCTGCAGGATATGGTCAACGCCGGCTATGAAAAAAAGGATATCTCCGGTATGACACCCGGACAGCAGCTCGCCGCGTTAGATCAGGCGGTTCATGAGCTGGTGGAGCTGCAGTATTCCACCTACAACCGCTCCCTGTTTCCGGCGCTGACCCAGAGCGGACTCACCGTCATCCGAAGCCACGAGCAGCTGACCAAGGAGGAGAGCGCTTATATCGACCAATATTTTGAGGAGAACGTATACCCCGTGCTGACGCCCATGGCGGTGGATTCCTCCAGACCGTTTCCGCTGATCCGCAACAAGACCCTGAATATCGGAGCCATGGTGCGGGGCAAGGGGAGCGGCGACGAGCTGGAATTTGCCACCGTACAGGTGCCCGGCGTATTAAACCGCGTGGTGGAGCTGCCGGAGCGGGACGGAAAGCGCAGGGTGATTTTTCTGGAGGAGATTATTGAGCGCAATATCAGCAAGCTCTTTTTGAACTATGACATTGTCTGCGCCCATCCCTTCCGCATCATGCGCAATGCCGACCTCACCATCGAGGAGGACGAGGCGGCAGACCTGCTCAAGGAAATCGAGAAACAGCTGAAAAAGCGCCAGTGGGGTCAGGCAATCCGTCTGGAGGTGGAGGCGGGCATCGACAAGCGCCTGTTAAAGTTTTTGAAGCGGGAGCTCCAGATTGAGGAGGAGAATATTTATACCATCGACGGACCTCTGGATCTGACAGTGCTGATGAAGCTCTACGGGCTGGAGGGCTTTGAGAGCTTAAAGACCCCTAAATATGAGCCCAAGGCGGTGCCTGAGCTGCCCGCCGGCTGCAATCTCTTCGATGAGATCAGAAAGGGCGATATCCTGCTGCATCATCCCTATCAGACCTTTGCCCCGGTGGTGGACTTCATCCGTCAGGCGGCGGTTGACCCCGAGGTGCTCGCCATCAAGCAGACCCTGTACCGTGTCAGCGGTCATTCCCCCATCATTGCGGCGCTCGCTCAGGCGGCGGAGAACGGCAAACAGGTGACGGTGCTGGTGGAATTAAAGGCACGCTTCGACGAGGAAAACAATATCGTCTGGGCCAGAATGCTGGAGAAGGCGGGCTGCCATGTCATTTACGGTCTGGTGGGCTTAAAGACCCACTCCAAGATTACGCTGGTGGTGCGCCGGGAGGAGGATGGCATCAGACGCTATGTCCATCTGGGCACTGGCAACTATAATGACGCCACCGCGCAAATCTACACGGACATGGGGCTCTTTACCTGCTCCGAGCTCATCGGTGAGGACGCCACCGCGGTGTTTAACATGCTCTCGGGCTACTCGGAGCCTCTGATGTGGAATAAACTGACGCTGGCGCCGCTGTGGCTGAAGGATAGATTCCTGTATCTGATCCAGAGAGAGCAGAAATATGCGAAGGAAGGACGTCCCGCCCGAATTATTGCCAAGATGAACGCCCTCTGCGACCGGGATATCATCGCCGCGCTCTACGAGGCCTCAGCCGCGGGGGTACAGATTGACCTGATCGTGCGCGGAATCTGTTGTTTAAAGACAGGGATTCCCGGCGTCAGCGAAAATATCACCGTGCGCTCCATCGTGGGAAATTTTCTGGAGCACAGCCGGATCTTTTATTTTGAGAATGACGAACACTGCGAGCTGTACTGCGGCAGCGCGGACTGGATGCCCAGGAATCTGGAGCGGCGGGTGGAAATTTTATTCCCCGTGGAGGAGCCGGCGTTAAAGGAAGAGCTTCTGCATATCCTGCAGGTGCAGCTTGCGGATACCGTGAAGGCGTCCGTGCTGCAGCCGGACGGCACCTACGAGAAGGTTGACCGCAGGGGCAAGAAGGCGGTCTGCGCCCAGGAGCAGTTTGCAAAGGAGGCTGCCGCCAGGGCAAAGGCGGCATCGGCGGAGCGGACAGCTGCCAGGCGGACTTTCACGCCCGCGGAGCATCGATGAGGGTGATACTGGCGTCGGCGTCCCCCCGCAGACGGGAGCTGCTGACCCAGATCGGAATAGAGTTTGAGGTGCAGGTGAGCGATGTGGAGGAGCGGATTACCGCCACTGAGCCCTGCGAGGTGGTGCAGGAGCTCTCAAGGCAGAAGGCGGAGGCGGTGATGACCGTGCGCCGAAAGCAGCTGCAACCGGGAATGGAGGAGGCGCAGGATTCACAGGGCAGGCAGGATTTACAGGGCAGACTGGATTCGCAGACTGACCGGATACTGGTGATAGGCGCCGATACCATCGTGGCATGTGGCAGAGAAATCCTGGGAAAGCCCAAAGACGCGGCGGATGCCGTCCGGATGTTGCGCCTCCTCTCCGGCAGAAGCCATGAGGTCTACACCGGCGTGACCCTTGTATGCGATTGGAATCCCGAGCCCTATAGCTTTTATGAATGCACCAAGGTGCATTTTGCCCCCATGACGGAGGCGGAGATTGCGGAGTATGTGGCGACGGGAGACCCCATGGACAAGGCGGGAGCCTATGGCATTCAGGGCTTCTGCGCCCGCTACATAACAGGCATTGAGGGCGATTACAACAATGTGGTGGGACTTCCTGTGGGGAGAGTCTATCAGGAGATGAAGAAACTGTTATAATATTGCTTTATGTATGAGCACTAAGAAAGCAGAACAATGCAATAATAAAAAGTGAAATAATAGACAGTGGAATGAGGGGAATTATGCGGAAGGCAGTTATTTTTGATTTGGACGGAACCTTATCGGATTCCATCCACAGCATCAAATACTGTGGAGACCGGGCGGTTGCGCCTCTGGGCTACGGTCCCTTTTCGGTGGAGCAGTATCAATATTTTGTGGGAGACGGTGTCGTGGAGCTGATCCGGCGGGCTCTGGCAGCAGGCGGCGACCGGGAGGGCGTCCATCTGGAGGAGACGCTGAGCCGCTACCGGGAGCTGTTTGCGGTGGACTGCATGTATGAGGTGAAGCCCTACGAGGGAATCCCCGAGCTATTGGCGGAGCTGAAACGCCGGGGCTTAAAGCTGGCAGTGTTGTCCAACAAGCCCCATGCGGAGACCATCCGTGTCATAGAGAGCCTGTTTGGAAAGAACGGCTTCGACGTCATTCAGGGACAGGTGGAGGGTGTACCCGTAAAGCCCGACCCCGCGGGCGGGTTTAAGATATTGGAGCAGCTTGCAATAAAGGCGGAGGAGACGCTGTATCTGGGAGATACCGCCACCGACATGCAAACAGGCAAAGGCCTTGGCGCGTACACCGTAGGTGTCCTGTGGGGCTTTCGCACCAGAGAGGAACTGGAGCAGAGCCATGCGGACGCCGTGATTGCAAAACCGCTGGAACTGCTGGAATATCTGGGGAAATAGCGGACATTGGGGAAATGAGATTAGGCTGAGATTAGAAAAGAGAGAATGTAATTAGGACTTGACACTTGATAAAAAGAGGCATATACTTAGGATTAATTTATGGACGAAGGCGTTCTGCGATGAGCAGAGCGCCTTTTCAATTTATGAAAAGTATGGAGGAGGGATTGTTATGCGGCAGTTGGAATTAGTAAAGCATACCGATAAGATCAACGAACTGTTGGCACGCTATGGAGTGAAATTTGGTATTTACAAAAACAATGTATTCAAAGAACAGTTATTTCCCTTTGACTCCATACCGAGGATTATCGAACATGATGAATTTGCCTTTCTGGAAAAAGGTCTGAAACAGCGCGTCATGGCCTTGAATTTATTCCTGAAAGATATTTATGGCAGGAAACAGATTGTTAAAGACGGAGTCGTCCCGGAGGATTTTATCTTTGCCTCCAGCGGATATATGGCGGAATGCGAGGGAGTGGTTCCGCCCAGGGGGATTTACTCCCACATATCAGGCATTGATCTGGTGAAGGGCAAGGATGACAGATGGTATATCCTGGAGGATAATCTGAGGGTGCCCTCCGGGGCGTCCTACCCCATGATTGCCAGAGATTTGTGCAGGCGGAGCTCGCCGGATACCTTTCACAGCTGCATACTGGAGGACAATCGGAATTATGCGGATTTATTGCGTAGAACCATGGACTATGTGAATCCGGGAGGACATACGGTTATTCTGACGCCGGGCAGATATAATGCCGCCTATTTTGAGCATTCCTATCTGGCGGAAAAGACGGGCGCGCATCTCGCAACCGGTTCAGAGCTGGTGGTGGAAAGGGACATGCTGTACTATATTTCTTCCGATGGGACAAAGGAGAGAGTGGGGGCTGTATACCGCAGGATATCGGACGAGTATCTGGATCCAATGAATTTTAACCCGGAATCCCTGATTGGCATTCCGCATATTTACGAGGTATTCCGAAAAGGTAATGTGGCATTGCTCAATGCGCCGGGAAACGGTGTGGCGGACGACAAGGGGATTTACTATTTTGTCCCGAAAATGATCCGGTATTATCTGAACGAAGAGCCGATTCTTGACAACGCGCCTACATATCTGCCCTTTTATGAGGAAGATATGAAATATGTTCTGGAGCATTTTGACGAGCTGGTGCTGAAGGATGTGGCGGAGGCTGGCGGATATGGCGTGGTGTTCGGAAGCTCCATGACCAGGCAGCAGAAGCAGGACTTTATTAATCTGTTAAAGCGAGAGCCGCGGAGGTTTATTGCCCAGGAGGTCATCGACTTTCAGGATCTGGATATTGTGGATAATGGAGAGATTGTACCGAGGAAGGCAGACCTTCGGGCGTTTGTGCTGATGGCGGACGAGCCTTTAGTCTGGAAGAGCGGGCTGACAAGGTTTTCCAGAAACGCGGACTCGTTTATTGTGAATTCATCACAGGGAGGAGGCTTTAAGGACACATGGGTATTATATCAGTAGAACAGGCGGATCATTTATATTGGCTGGGGAGATACACGGAGCGCGTGTACACAACCCTTCGATTTTATTTCCCGCGCTTTGACAACATGATTGACGAGGTCACTGACAGTTATCAGGAATTCTGCGAATCCATCGATATCCCGAATATTTATTCCTCAAAGGAAGATTTTCTCAGGCGATACCCCTTTGACGCGGCGAATCCGGACTCCATCATCAGTAATCTCAACCGGGCGTATGACAATGCCATCGTGCTCAGGGAAAGCATCGGCTCGGAGGCGTTTTCCTATATTCAGTTAGCCGTCTATGACATGAATAAAGCGGCGGCGAGCAAGTCCCCGCTGATAGAGCTGCAGGATTTGATAGACCACATTTTATCATTCTGGGGAATTGCGGACGACCAGATTGATTCGGAGCAGGTGCGGAACATGATCAAGGCGGGAAAACGGATTGAGCGTATTGACATGTATGCACGCTTAAAGGTATCGCAAAAGGAACTGATAAGAGAGGTGCACCGCATGATCCCGAGAGTGGAGAGGAGCGGACTGCTCTATGATAAGGCGAGGCTCGGGCAGATGAAAAGCCTTGTGGAAAGTCCCGATTTGGATTACTATAAAATTGTATCGAATGTAGAGGCAATTATATCGTAATATGACAGGTTGGGAGTGATTCTGTGGCAGTACTGCACTTTGAGTACCGGATGGAAATAAAATATGAGGAATATGTCGGCAGATGCTATTTTACGATCAAATGCATTCCGAGGGAGGACGCAAGGCAGCATCTGCTGGGAACAGAGCTTTCCGTGCTGCCCGAGACGGAGTATTCCACGGGGAGGGATTCCTTTGGAAACAGGCAGATATACGGCTGTGAGACTATGCCTCACGATCGGTTTGTATTTCAGGCGGCCGGTGATGTGGAGATACTCCGGACGGATTATGAGGAGGCGGGGGATGAGCTGACGGGAATTTTCCGCATTCCTCATGGGAAATGCATACCCGGCTCGGGGCTTTCGGAATATTATCGGACTTATGACTTTTCCGGGTGCGGGAGCTCTTATGAGATATGTGAGGCTTGGATGCACAGTCTGCATCGGGATTTTTCCTATGTGCCGGGTGTCACGCAGGTGCATACCACGGCGGAGGAAGCATGGGGCATGAGGCAGGGCGTGTGTCAGGATTATGCGCATATTTACGTCACCTTACTCCGCATGGCGGGAATCCCCGCCCGCTATGTATGCGGAATGCTGGTCGGCGAGGGCGCGAGCCACGCGTGGGCGGAGGCGCTCTGTGATGGCAGGTGGGTGGCGTTTGACCCTACGAACGACTGTCTGGTGTCAGACCAGCATATCAAGCTCGGACATGGCAGAGATGCGGCGGACTGCGCCATCAACCGGGGGCTCATGTGGAATGGCGGAGCGCAGTCGCAAAAGATAACGGTTCTGGTGGAAAAAAGAGAGAAGGAAGTATAACATGATAAAGACAATAGCAGCGGTGGGGCTGCCTGTGGATGAGGTGCTGAAAATCAGAAAAAACCGCATTCAGCCGGAGGGCAGCACGGATAACAGGAAGCGTATCAGTATTGTTACGGGTATCCATGGGGATGAGCTGGAGGGGCAGTATGTCTGCTTTGAGCTGCAGCGCCGCATAGAACAGAACAGGGAGTGCCTTACCGGAATTGTTGATATTTATCCGGCTATGAATCCGCTGGGGATTGATTCCATCACCAGAGGGATTCCGGCTTTTGATCTGGACATGAACCGCCTGTTTCCCGGGGATGCTGACGGCAGTATGCTGGAGTATGTGGCGTCGCGGATTGTGGAGGATGTGGCGGGCTCCGACTGTGTGCTGGATATTCATGCCAGCAATATTTACCTGACAGAAATACCGCAGATACGCATTAACGAATTACATCAGGAGCTGCTGGTGCCGATGGCGGAGCTGGCAAATGTTGATTTTATATGGGTACATGGCGCCAGTACGGTGCTGGAATCAACCTTCGCATACAGTCTGAATCGCATCGGGACGCCTGTTCTGGTAGTGGAGATGGGCGTGGGGATGCGCATAACGCGCAGATATGGCGACCAGCTGGTGGACGGGATTTTTTCTCTGATGAAGCAAATGGGGATTTGGAGCGGAGAGGTAAAAGAGGTAAGAAAGCCCATTATATCCAGAAATCCGGAGGACGTCTGCTACTTAAACGCCGGTGTTGGCGGTGTGTTTATTCCGGATGTGCAGCACGGCGCAAGATTGAAGAAGGATGAGCTCATCGGGAGAATTGTAGACCCGCTGTGCGGAAAGGTGCTGGATGAGGTGAGGACTCCGGAGGACGGTATGCTGTTTACAATCAGGGATTATCCGGTTGTCGTCGAGGGCTCGCTTATGGGACGGCTGTTGAAAAAGGAAGTGTGTGGTTATGAATAAGAGGATCATTTATGAACTTAAGGGAATCTATCGGGATACCTTTCGGGTGACCGGGTATGAGTTCGGAAACGGAGACAAATCAGTCTGTATCGTGGGCAGCTCCAGGGGAAATGAAGTCCAGCAGATATACTGCTGCGCCCAGCTGGTCAAAAAGATGAAGCAGCTGGAGGATGAGGGGAGGATTTTGGAAGGGCATAAAATTTTGATCATTCCCTCAATCAATCCCTATTCCATGAATATACAAAAAAGGTTCTGGTCAACGGACAATACCGATATTAACAGAATGTTTCCCGGATATGATATGGGGGAGACGACCCAGAGGATTGCAGACGGCGTTTTTCGGGAGGTTTCAGAGTATCGCTTTGGGATTCAGTTCACATCCTTTTACATGCCGGGTGATTTTGTCCCGCATGTACGGCTGATGGATGAGGGCTTCAGCGACCCGGAAACGGCAAAGCAGTTTGGACTCCCCTATGTTATCATCCGCAGAGTGAGGCCTTATGATACGACAACCCTGAACTACAACTGGCAGGTATGGAATACGCAGGCTTTTTCCCTGTATACTTCGACTACGTCCAGACTTGACCCCAATAGCGCGGGTCAGGCGGTTCTGGCGGTGATGAATTTTTTGTCCGGACAGGGAATGTTGAAGTACAGTGTACCGGACAGAATGCGCTCGAAGATTGTGCATGATGAGGATATGATTCCGATAAAAACAGCGAAATCAGGTATTTTTGAGCCCATGATAAGGGCAGGGGAGGAAGTACGGATTGGACAGCCGATGGCAAATATTTTGAATCCCTATGAGGGAGATATTCTGGAGACGCTTTATGCCCCTGCGGACAGAGTGGCGTTTTTCGTACATAACGAGCCCCTGACCTATGCCAATACGGCGGTGATCAAGCTGATAGAGAAGTACTGAAATCTTGTGGTTGGGATTTCGGGTGTGTCGGCGGGAGGAGACCGGACTGGTTTGGCAGGCGGGGCGTCGGTTGGGTGTTTTCTAATAGTGCGTATTAGTATTTTGCAATTTACGGGTCGGCTCTAAGGTGCATCCATGCACCGTAGAGCCTGAAATGCGCATCCATGCGCATTTCACCCTTGTTCTCGGGCACGCACTATAAGAAAACGCACCAACTGCCGCCAAAGCCTGCCAAACCAGTCCGGTCTCCTCCCGCCTCGATACTGGCTGAAATCCCAAGTGCAAAATCTCCGTTAAAATAGGTAAAATGCTTTAAATGCTCCAAGAGGTGATTAGTCTTGGAGATAACCGCCCAATAAATTGGAATTTGACATTGTATCATACATTTTCCTTAACAATTGCATAATGGAAAACTCCAAAAATCAGTGAAGCAGCAATCAATGTAAAATGTCGAAGTAAGATACCGTTTAGCAGGAATAGAATAACAGGAACAATTGCCAGTCCATAGAGAATACCGGTACCACCAGCGGATTTTTTAATCCAAAGCAATCCGTAAATAACCAAAAGCAGGACGGTGGCGCATGCCCAAATAAGCATTTCTATTACAGACCTGAAGCCAAATTTCCAACCTCTTGTAAAAACAGGAAGAATCATAAGAGCCATGCTGCCGTATCTTCCAATTTGTTCAAAAATATTTATAGCAGCATATTTACTGCAAAAATTTTCAGATGCTCCCTTTCTGACAGCAATCATGTTGATTACGATAAGGCACACTACACTTGCCATATTGCCCCAATTTATCCAGTTGAAATTCATAAGTACGTTCCTCCATAAATACCGAGTTTTCTTTGTAAATTTAATCTATCGTACTATATTCAACCGCTTATTTCAATGCGCAAAAATGTATATTTATAAGCTCAGTTTTAATGGGTATATAATTCCCAAAAAGGAATTAAATTTGCTTTGAAACAAAATGAACAATTTCATTATTTTTATTCAAAATATGGGGTATCAACTCTAATGGATATACCTTTAATCCATTTTTTAAATTTTCTAAAGGAACCCAGCAGAAATCCAAATCAACTCTTTCATGGTCTAAATCATCATATCCATGGAAAGAACCGTCTGATGGTATATCATGCTCATTCAGTAAATGAACTTTATAATACAGACAAATTTGGTGGCATGGTTTTTGTCCCCAGGGGAAAAATATTTCACCAATAGCAAATAAACTATCTATCTCTATTTTTGCATGGAGTTCTTCTTCAAATTCTCTTTTTAAGGTTTCAGTTGTGGTTTCAAGGCAGGATACATGACCTCCAATAATGGCAAAATCATCGTTCTTAGGTTTTTGCAGTAATATTTTATTGTTTTTTATAAGCAATCCGCCAACTCTGTACGAAAATACAAATTCCTCTGTTTTAAAAAGAATATCCCTGCCCATAAACTTATCCCTTCCTGTAAATTCCAGTCTGCTGTTCTGATTATATCATGGTCGGCTTTGAATTCCAAGCTGTCATTGGTGAAATTGCCGGAGTGGAAATTACCGGAGTTATATTCCGACAACACTTATTTCAAATGAAAAATTCAGGTGTTTTATTGACAAAGGGAAGGGAATGGGGGTATACTTGTTTGTAAGTTAGCGGATACTAACAGAAGGCGGAGGAGGGATTCCTTATGGTCAGAATTACTTTGGGGATAGAGGGGATGGCTTGCGGGATGTGTGAAGCGCATATCAACGATGCGGTGAGGAATGCGTTTCCGGTCAAAAAGGTCACAAGCTCACATACAAGGAAACAGACGGTCATTCTTGCGGAGAGGGATATCGTGGAACAGGAATTGAGGGATGTGGTGGCAAAAGCAGGTTATGATGTTGTGTCGGTGGACAGCGAGCCGTATGAGAAAAAGGGGATTTTAGCTGCGTTCAGAAAGTGACGGCCGCACTGGCGGTTGAAAGGAGGTATTTTTATGAATCGTGATGACTGTTATAAAAACCTTGCCGTCTTTGCAGGCGGCGTATTGTTTGGTTCCGCCGGACTGAAGCTGTTGTCCGGCAAGGATGCAAAAAAGGCATATACGCATATTGCCGCCGCTGCTCTGCGGATGAAGGATTCGGTGATGGAGACAATGACTACGGTACAGGAGAACGCCGCTGATATCCTGGCTTCGGCAAAGGACATCAATGTCCGGCGTGCAGAGCAGGAAGCTGCGACGGATGAGATTTCCGGCAGGAATTGATACATACAAGAAGTGGCAGGGAGCTGTATCGACGGTTTCCTGTCCTTTATTTTTGGAGGGTAAAATGAGGTTTATCATTAAGCATGAGAGTGTCGGGCGTATTCGGGTTCAGATGGCGGTGCCCTATATGTCCATGGAGCAGGCGGATTTGCTGGAAGCGTATCTCTCAGATTTGCCGCAGACTGACCGTGCGGTCGTCCATGAACGCACCCGCTGTGCGATTGTGGAGTACCACGGCGCCAGAGAAGAGATTCTTTCGGCAGTCAGTCGTTTCACATATGGGATGGACAGCTTAAAGGAGCGACTGCCGCTTCACAGCAACAGGGAACTGAACCGCACTTATCAGGAAAAGCTGGCGGGTATGGTTGCAATGAAAGCGGTGAGCTCGCTCTTTTTCCCGGCGCCTCTCAGGGCGGCGCGCGCCGTCTGGAAAGCGGTTCCGCATCTGTTCCGCGGGCTGCGCTGTCTCCTGCGGGGACAGATGTATGTGGAAGTGTTGGACGCATTGTCTATCGGGATATCCTTGCTGCGGGGAGATTTCTCTACCGCTTCTTCCGTGCGTTTTCTGTTGGGACTGGGGGAACTGCTGGAGGAGTGGACGCACAAAAAGTCCGTGAGCGATCTGGCGCAGTGTATGTCCCTGAACATTGACCGGGTCTGGCTGAAAACACCGGAGGGCGATGTGCTGGTGCCGCTTTCGCAGATAGAGACCGGCGACAGGATATGCGTGCGCATGGGCAGTATGATTCCGTTGGACGGGACTATTACAGAGGGCGAGGTTATGGTGAATCAGGCCTCCCTTACCGGAGAGTCGGTTCCGGCAGCTAAGCGTGCGGGCATGACGGTCTATGCGGGGACAGTGGTCGAGGAGGGCGAGTGCGTGATCCGGGTATCCGGACAGTCCGGCAGCAGCCGCTATGATAAAATCGTGGCTATGATTGAACAGTCGGAGTCCCTGAAATCCATGGCGGAGAGCAGGGCGGCGCATCTGGCGGACAGACTGGTTCCCTACACGCTGGCGGGCAGCATTGCCACCTGGCTGCTCACGCGCAATCTGCCCCGCGCATTATCCGTCCTGATGGTTGACTTTTCCTGCGCTCTGAAGCTGGCCATGCCCCTGGCCGTCCTTTCCGCCATGCGTGAGGCCGGCGGATTTCACATAACGGTGAAGGGCGGAAAATATCTGGAAGCCGTCGCACAGGCGGACACTATCGTATTTGACAAAACGGGTACGTTGACCCATGCATGTCCGGTGGTGGCAGAGATTATCCCTTTTGGCGGGCATAATGAGACGGATATGCTCCGGGTAGCTGCCTGTCTGGAAGAGCATTTCCCCCATTCCATGGCAAACGCAGTGGTTCAGGCGGCAAGGGAGGGGGGGCTTTCCCATGAGGAGATGCATTCCGAGGTGGAATATATTGTGGCGCACGGCATTGCCAGCACGATTGACGGCAGGCGCGTTGTGATCGGCAGCGCTCATTTTGTGTTTGAGGATGAACAGTGCCGTATTCCGGAAGGGGATAGGGTGCGTTATGAAAACCTGCCCGCTCGGTATTCCCATCTGTATCTGGCTATTGGAGGTATGTTGGCGGCGGTGGTCTGTATTTCGGATCCGCTGCGGGAGGAGGCAGGGGATGTTATTGAAAAACTGCGCGATTTGGGCATTAAACGGATTGTCATGCTCACCGGGGACAGTGAGCGCACAGCCGCTGCCATTGCATCAGAGGTGGGTGTGGATGCCTACCGCGCAGAGGTTCTGCCCGCGGATAAGGCGGACTTTGTGGAAACAGAGCGGGCAAAAGGACATACTGTCATCATGATAGGGGACGGTATCAACGATTCTCCCGCGCTGTCCAAGGCAAATGTGGGAATTGCCATCAGCGGCGGGGCGGCTATCGCCAGAGAGATTGCGGATATTACCATTGCTGCGGATGACCTGTCCGAGCTGGTTATCCTGCGGAGGATTGCAGACCGCCTGATGAAGCGCATTCATTCCAACTATCGGTTTGTGATTGGATTTAACGGCAGCCTGATCGGGCTGGGGATGGCCGGAGCTTTGCCGCCGGCTGCATCGGCAATGCTCCACAATCTCTCCACGCTGGGTATCAGTATGCGCAGTATGACGAATTTGCTGGAAGAAAAGAAGTGAGACGACAATATGCGGATAAGTCTATCGACACTACAAAAAATTCAGAAGCAGCATGGACGCACCGAGAACTGTTAAAATTACACCGGTCACCAAGCCAACAGTGCGATTGTTGACCTTATTGGCGAATTGGGCTGAAACGACAGAAGCCGCAGTTGCCGTTATGATACAGATTAACAGCACATCCCAGCGTTCCAAAGCGATGGAGGGGTCTATCATAATATGGCTGACCGATGCAATCAGTGCCGTAAAGGTCATGATAAATGTGCTGGTGCCAACGGCAGACCTTCTGTCCATTCCTAAAAAGGCGGTGAATACCACCAGCATCATCATTCCGCCCCCTGAGCCGACAAAGCCCGTGCCAAAGCCGATTGTCAATCCGAAGAACAGTGAAATAGCGATGCCCCTCCAGTCGAGACCCGCACCTTTTGCGACAGCTTCTTTGCGCTCCGTATCGGGCTTTATCAAAAAACGGATACCAATAAAAAAGGTCAGGAATAATGAGAAGCTGCCAAGTACAACCTTTCCGGCTGACCATGCTGCAAAGCTGCCGGCAATGCACATGCTGATAATGCAGGTGAGCATGATCCAGCCCCGTTTCAGGTCGATGTTTTTATGGCGTATATAGATGCCGGTTGTGACGGCAGAGCCAAGGATGTCTGATGCCAAAGCAATCGCCGTAGCGTGATATGCTCCTGTTTCCCCGGAAAAGGACGGACAAAGTACGATCAGGATTGGCACCATAACGGTAGCGGCGGAGAGGCCTGCCAGACCCGTGCCGATCCCTGCGCCTAAAGCTGCAATGATATACCAAACATATTCCATAGAAGTCGCTCCCCGAATGATTGATATTGAAAACACAAATATATATCACATTATAGCCGGCAGGTGTTTGATTTGCAACTCATATCATATGTATATCCCGCACTCAAAGTTTCAATTTATATCTTATTGACAAAGGCTCAGAAGAAAGGTATACTTTACAATGAGTTAGCAACAACTAACTAATTAAGGGGATTTTATCCGCAACGGGAGGTGGTATCATGCAGACACAGTTTTTTTCGAACATAGTTTTTTTATGCCGCGGCGTCATGATACCGTTTCTGGGGACAGCTCTGGGGTCTGCCTGTGTGCTGTTCATGAAGAACAGGCTGAATCCCCTGCTGCAGAGAGCATTGACCGGATTTGCCGCAGGTGTCATGGTGGCGGCTTCCATCTGGAGTCTGCTGATTCCTGCCATGGAACAGTCCGCGGGTATGGGGCAGTGGGCATTTGTTCCTGCGGTGGTCGGTTTTTGGATAGGGGTTCTGTTTCTGTTAGTTTTGGATCGGACTGTTCCTCATCTCCATATGAACAGCAGCAGGGCGGAAGGCTTGGAGAGCAGCCTGCAGAAGACAACCATGCTGGTGCTCGCGGTGACGCTCCACAATCTGCCTGAGGGCATGGCGGTGGGGGTGGTCTATGCAGGATGGCTGTCCGGGGATTCCGGGATTACCGCCATGGGCGCATTGGCGCTTTCTCTGGGGATTGCCATACAGAACTTCCCGGAAGGCGCAATTATCTCCATGCCATTGCGGGCGGAGGGTGTGAGCAAGCGTAGAGCCTTTCTTTATGGTACGCTTTCCGGGGCGGTGGAGCCAATCGGGGCGGCACTGACCATTTTGGCTGCAGGCCTTGTGGTTCCGTTTCTGCCATACCTTTTGAGCTTTGCAGCGGGGGCAATGGTCTATGTAGTGGTGGAGGAGCTGATACCGGAGATGTCGGAAGGAAGACACTCAAACGTGGGCACTATCCTGTTTGCGGCGGGCTTTACGGTCATGATGGCGCTGGATGTGGCGTTAGGCTGAAAAACAAAGAATCGGGGATATCGGATGTATTAAGAGGGTTTGCTATGACAGCAGAGATTACAATCTACAAATCGGTTTAACTGTGAATATCGTGTGGCAGTTAAAGTCGTATATATGATTAAATTCGATTTAGAAATACATTTTAGAAATACATAAATCGCATGGATAGTGGTTCACAGTATATACTCGATTGGCATAAAAGTCCCCTGCCGACTGGCGCAATGCCACCGTATCTGTTATAATAGGCATACAAATATTGGAAAACAGGCAATTAGTACAAATTAGTACAAATTGCTCAAATTGATACAGGGGGTGAGTATATGCACGAATTTGATGATGCGGTACTGGAGTGTTTTCTGAAAAATCAGAGGCAGCTTTTTTCTGAGCCTGTGGCGGACACCTTGGAGGAAGCCAGAGATTTCCTGGAGGAATGTATGGCTGTGGTGGTAAACTCAGTGGACGAGGTACTGGAATTTTTTGATGAAGAGGGTATCGACGTGGAGGGAGCCGTGGGCGATGAGATACTGGCCGCCGACGAGGTTTTTGATGTCGGAGACGGCAGATATCTCATTGTGGAAGGCTGATTTTATTGCGCGATTTATTATGGAATAAAATATTGCTCCAGAATTTCCAGCAGACCGTCCTCATCGTTGCTCTTTGCAGTGACGATGTGGGCGGCTTTTTTTACGGCTTCCGGTGCATTTGCCATGGCAATGCCAGTGCCGGCGGCCTTCAGCATGGAGATGTCGTTTTCGGCGTCCCCGCAGGCGAAGGTGCGGCAGAGGGGGATGTGGAGAAACTCAGCGATAAACCGCAGCGCATTTCCCTTTCCGGCCTCTGTGGGCAGAATCTCCAAATATTGTTCATTGGAGAAAATCATCTGAATCCGATTTCCACAAAAATCCAGCAGGCTCTGGCGGAAATCCTCCAGAACGCTCTTGTCCGTCAGATGTATGGCCTGAAGCTTAAAGCATCCCTCCGGGAGCGCGGCGGCGATATCCTCCACGCATTTTAAGGGCATGTGGATGCGGCGGGTATAAAAGGCAAGCTCTGCGTTCATACCACGGCAGACAATCTCAGTGTCGGTGTAGCCGTGAATGTGAAGACCGCGGGACTGTGCCGCATTTACGATGTGAGCGATATCCTCCGCGCAGATGCGGTACTCCAGAATATTGTGTTTTTTGTCGCAGTCGTAGACCAGTGCGCCGTTGTTGGAGAGGATCAGCATGTTAGGATAGTCCAGATGCTCTTTTTCCCGTACCTCCAGAATGCTGGGTAGAGGTCTGCCGGAGGCGAGAATCAGGTGATGTCCGGCGGCAGTCATGCGGTTCAACGCGGCGTGCATGGCATGGCTGACCGTGCTGTCATTCAAAAGCAGCGTGCCGTCCATATCCGTAAAGAGGAGCTTTTTGGAGGCGGAACGAATATCCTCCAGCACGGAGGCGGGTACGCAGAGTCCCCCGTAACCCACGGCAAGGTCAAGCCCCGGCTTGTTCGCGCCGTGGAAATCCGAGCCGCCGCTGACCAGCAGATGATATTTGGCGGCCAGAGCACGAACCTGACGCTCGTCTGCGGGAGAGTAGGTGCTGTAGATGGCTTCGATGCCCATGAGGCCGACCGCCTTCAGCTCTGCCACCAGTGTATCCAGAGCGTTTGTCCCCATGCCGTAGAGCAGGGGATGGGCAAGAACGGGGACGCCGTCCGCTTCCAGTATCATTTCTACGGCCTGGGCGGGAGTCACTTTTTCGCGGGGCACATAACAGGGACAGTGATCTCCCACATAGCGCTCAAAGGCTTCCTTCATGCTCTTGATATAGCCATGATTTAACAGATATTTTGCGTAGTGAGCTCTGGTGATCACGGAATTTGGAAACTCCGCCAGAAGCGCTTCACAGCTGATGTCAACGCCAGCTTCCCGCAGAAGCGCGCACATTTTTTCATTGCGCAGCTCCCGGGACTGGATGAATTGTGTGAGATAGGTCTGAAATTTTTGGTTCTGAGGGTCAATAAAAAGCCCTACCACATGGATATCACGTCCGTGATACTCTGTGGAGAGCTCGATGCCGGGGATGATGTCGGGTACTGTGCAGACGCCTGAGGCATCCCCGTTTTGTCGGTATTGTTCCCGGAGCTGCTCTGCGCGTGCAAAGGCCTCCGGGAGTCCCTGTACGGTATCGTGGTCTGTGAGGGCGAAGGCCTGCAGATGCTTTTCCATGGCGTAGTCCACAAGCTGAGCGGGAGACAGAGTCCCGTCGGAGCAATTGGAGTGAACATGCAGGTCTACGGAGTAGACCTTGTCTACGGAGTAGACCTTATCTACGGAGTAGACCTTATCTGAGCTGGAACCTTTGTGAAAATCTGCTGCATTCTGCGGTTTCTGCTGTGTCATAAGCGAGCCCTCCGTCAATTTTCGTCGTCCTCCTTGTTGGCGGTAAACACGGTGCGTTTTCTCGCCATCTCATCGCTCTCCAGATATTCGTCATAGGTGGTAATCTTGTCGATGATAGTGCCGTTTGGCATGATTTCTATAATGCGGTTGGCAGTGGTCTGGACGAACTGGTGGTCATGGCAGGAGAACAGAGCCACGCCGGGGAATTTAATCAGTCCATTGTTCAGGGCGGTGATGGATTCCATGTCCAGATGGTTGGTGGGCTCGTCCAGAATCAGGCAGTTGGCGCCGCTGATCATCATTTTGGACAGAAGACATCTCACCTTCTCACCGCCGGAGAGCACCCTTACCTTCTTCATGCCATCCTCGCCGGCAAAGAGCATACGTCCCAGAAAACCGCGCACATAGGTCACGTCCTTCACGGGCGAGTAGCCGGTGAGCCAGTCCACGATAGTCAAATCATTATCAAATTCCTCGGTGCTGTCCTTGGGAAAGTAAGCCTGTGAGGTGGTGACGCCCCATTTGTAGCTTCCCTCGTCGGGCTCCAGTTCCCCTGTGAGGATCTGGAAAAGCGTGGTCTTTGCGATTTCATTGCTGCCCACGAAGGCGATTTTGTCCTCATGTCCCATGACGAAAGAGATGTCGTCCAAAACCTTCTCCCCATTGATCGATTTGGAGAGATGCTCTACCGTCAGCACTTCGTTTCCAATCTCACGCTCGGGACGGAAATCAATATAGGGATATTTTCTGGAGGAGGGCTTGATTTCGTCCAGTTCTATTTTTTCCAGAGCGCGCTTTCTGGAGGTCGCCTGCTTGGATTTGGAGGCGTTTGCGGAGAAACGGGAGATGAATTCCTGCAGCTCCTTGATTTTTTCCTCCTTCTTTTTGTTGGCCTCCTTCATCTGCCGGATCAAAAGCTGGCTGGATTCGTACCAGAAATCATAGTTGCCCGCATAGAGCTGGATTTTGCCGTAGTCGATGTCCGCGGTGTGGGTACACACTTTATTCAGAAAATATCGGTCATGACTGACTACAATCACCGTATTTTGAAAATCAATCAGGAAATCCTCCAGCCACGCGATGGCGTCCAAATCCAGATGGTTGGTGGGCTCGTCCAAAAGCAGAATATCAGGATTTCCAAACAGCGCCTTGGCTAAGAGTACCTTCACCTTCACAGGGCTCTCCAAATCGCCCATGACCGCGTAGTGGTATTCCGTGTCAATGCCAAGGCCATTCAGCAGCATGGCGGCGTTGGATTCCGCCTCCCAGCCGTCCATCTCGGCAAACTCCGCCTCCAGCTCACTGGCGCGGATGCCGTCCTCGTCGGAGAAATCCTCCTTGGCGTAGATGGCGTCCTTTTCCTTCATAATCTGGAAAAGCCGCTCGTTTCCCATGATGACCGTGTCCATAACTACGCAGTCATCATATTTAAAGTGATCCTGCTCCAGCACGGAGAGACGCTGGCCGGGGGTGATAGTCACATCGCCCTTGGTGGTCTCCAGACTGCCGGAGAGGATTTTTAAGAATGTGGACTTTCCCGCGCCGTTTGCGCCGATGAGCCCATAGCAGTTTCCCTCGGTAAATTTGATATTTACGTCCTCAAATAAGGCTTTCTTGCCAATTCGTAATGTCACATTGTTTGCACTAATCATTTTATTCTACCCTATATTTTCTTTATTTTTATGCTACCTTTCCTATTATACATAAAACAGGGGCTTTTTCAAGAAAAAATGTCAGTCCGGCTTTCCTTATTTTTTAATGCCAGTATTTTTCCAACTGCTCTCTGGCGGCATCTTCTTCCAGACAAAGCTTCTTCATCAGTTTCCGCAGCGTTTCGTCCTGCGATAAGCCGAGTTCCTGACAGGTCTCAATTACGCCGCGTGCCAGGCCCTGTTCCCTACCTTGTACTAAACCCTGTTCTAAGCCCTGTTCTAAACCCTGTTCCAACCCTTGTTCCAAACCCTGCGCCAAGCCCTGTTTCATGCCGCGCTCAATGCCCTGTTGCAGTCCAATCTCCAGAATATTCATCTTGACAGCCTCCCATTCCTCTGATTGTTTTACCTCGCTGACAATCCGATCCAATTCCAGGATGCGCTCATCCTTTACAAGGATATCCGGATTGTCCAGCGTCGTGTGTTTCATATATTGCAGCAGACTGACAAGCTCTGGTCTGCCGTTTAAACTTGTCATATTTACAAAAATCTTTGTCGTGCCGTCTTCCAACGGCAAATCGGGAACTTCCTCACAACGCTCGCTGAAGGTATACATGGCAAGGTCTCTTCTGAATATGTCATCCTGCGTGATGAAAATTATGACCGTGGACGGTAAATTCCTGTAACGGGTCTCTTTGCCCGCCTTCAGCACGGGAGTGTCGATCATGCTCTGATAAAATCGGGAGCGTCTGCGGACATCGTCGTCGGAAGAGTTGTTCTGCATCTCCATGTTGAACTGGCGGTTCGCCTGGTCGAGTGCCCAGGCGTCAAGCCGTATGGCGCGTTTGCCGGATTTGTTCAGTACGACCTGTTCTACCTTTACCTCTTTCAGACGCAATTCCGACTCATCCATGATGATGCTCAGGACGTCCGCGTAGGCTTCCTTCACCTTCATGACGGACAGAAATAACGCAAAATCGCTTAAATTGAGCTGATAGTCCTCCGGAATCACTGCCATATCTGAATAGTTCTCAGCCGGTTCCCTATGTGTCAGTTTTTTCTCATTCGTCTGTTGCTGCATTTGAATACCTCTCTTTCATGATTGGCAGAGAGGCGTTTTCCTCCCTGCGGTTATTAAGTTGTAAGCAAGGAGTTTGGGCGGATGTCTGCCTGTAGAATGGGCAGCAGCCCTTTAAGAATAAAAAGAATTTCTCGAAAGTTTTTCGTTGCTTGGGGACATTGTACCATAATCTGTTTTGTGTGGCAAGAATAAAAAACTGCGAAATGAATTTGGGTAGATGAATTTGAGCGCTTTTTGTTTGGGGCTTGTCCTCAGGGCGAAATAATACTATAATAAGGCGGAGGGCAGGTCTATGCAATTTGTGAAAATGGAAGAATCTATGGCTATGGAATATACAAAAAAGTGGGAGCAGTGGCTCTGGCATGCTCTCCCAATAGTCGCGCTGCTGTTGTGGGGCGCATTCTGTATCACAGACCAGCTCTGGTACGACGAGGCATTTTCCGCGGGGCTGGTCATGCAGCCGTGGAGAAAACTACTTTACATCACGGCGGTGGATGACCATTCGCCCTTTTATTATGCACTGCTGAAGCTCTTTTATCATCTCTGTGGCGGCGGGACGCATTTTAAGATTTTAAAGTTGTTTTCCCTGCTTTTTATGATAGGATATATGCTTCTGGGCAAATACTATGTGAGCAGGCTTTTTAATCGTGAGATATCAGTCTGGTTCATGCTGTTTTCCCTGTGTATGCCCATTATGAGCGTGCAGGCGGGCAATGTGCGGATGTACTCCATGGCGCTGTTTTTCATGACGCTTACGGGGCTTTTGGCATATGATATCTACCGGGAGGAGAGCAGACGCAAATGGACTCTCTTTGTGCTTTCGAGTATTTGTATTGTCTATTGCCATACCTTTGCCATGATTCAGGCGGTGTGGCTGTATCTGATTTTTATGGCGGCGCTGATCCACAGCAGACAGTTTGGAAAGCTGAAGCGTTTTTTTGTCAGCGGAGCTGTGGTGTCGCTGATATTTTCGCCATGGCTTGTGGTGACCTTTAAACAGATGCAGCTGCGCATGAAATACGACACCGGCTCTGCGGAGGAGCTGGCGGGAATCAGGGCGCTGGCGGACTATTGCAGGGAATGGTTCTCGGCGGTGGAGACGCCAATCGGCCTTGTGATGTATCTGGGAATGGGGCTGGCGGCGGTGCTGGCTGTGTCAGCCGTCTTGTGGATGCGGCGGGAAAAGTCCTATGCGCCGGCGTTGGGAGCGGCGGCTTTTGTGCTGACATCGCTCACCGGTTTTCTGGTATCGGTATTTGTCAACAATTGCTTTCTGGGACGGTATGCCTTTCCGGGCTTTGGTTTTATCATGCTGGTCTATGCGGTGGGGATGTGCCGGATGCGGAAAAGCTGGGTCAGAGGCTGTATCCTTGCCGTGGCGTTTGTATGTCTGGCGCTGCAGTATCAATCGGAGCTTGCGCTGGAATATGACGGGGGACTGGAGGCCTACGAGAGCTTTTTTGCGGAGCAGGTGGGGGAGGAGGATGTCTTCATCGGTCCCTATGGACACACTGTGTTTTTGAGTGTTTATCATCCTGAACGGGTGTATTACCTTGGCGGCTATGTGCCTGTGGATCTGTCTTTTCCAAATTTGGAGCCATGCTATGACATTGGGCAGTTGGTGCGGGAGAGGGAGACTGTATGGTATATCACCTTTGCCGGTGACAGCCCGGATGGTGTGGAGGAGGGGCTTTCCTTTGAGGAGGCTGCGGCCTTTCATTATATGTATTATGATTTTGTGATTTACAGGATGCTGCGGTAGCGCGGCAGCCTGAATGGAGTTTTTTGGAGGTATCGCCATGAGTATGACAGGAACTATCATCGCATTAAAAATTACAGTCTGCGTGACGGCAGTCTTGATTCTTTTATATCTGGGGATGATTGGCCCCAGAATATTCCGCAGACCCAGGCGGGAGCCCTTTAAGAGATGGCTGTATGCGCACAGAGGACTTCATGACAATCGCTCTGACGCCCCGGAAAATTCCCTTGCAGCTTTCCGGAAAGCGAAGGAGGCAGGCTATGGCATTGAGCTTGACATTCAGCTCTCGAGAGATCGGATCCCCGTGGTGTTTCACGATTTTACATTGAAGAGAGTCTGCGGCGCGCCGGGCAAGGTGAGCGACTATACTTATGAAGAATTGCAGCAGTTTACCCTGTTTGGCTCTACGGAACGCATTCCCAAATTTGAGGATGTGCTGGCTCTGGTGGACGGAAAGGTGCCGCTCATCGTGGAATTTAAGCTTGAGACCAGAGATCTGTCCCTGTGCCCCATCGCGGACAGACTGCTCACCCGCTACCGCGGGATGTATTGCATGGAATCCTTCAATCCGCTGGGAGTCTGGTGGTATCGCTGCCACAGGGGAAATGTGATGCGCGGGCAATTGTCCGACGCCTTTTTACAGGAGGGCTCTTACAGGGGGCCGATGTATTTTATCCAGCAGAATCTTCTGACAAATTTTATCGGCAGGCCTGACTTCATCGCCTACCGCAGCAAATATCCCCGCACCCTGTCCCGCAGGATCTGCTGCGGAATGCTGGGAGCCGTGGGAGCCGCATGGACCATCAGAAGTCAGGAAGAACTGGAGCGGGCGCAGCGGGATTTCGACATTTTTATCTTCGAGGGATTTATGCCCGGCTGACATCAGGGAAAAATGAACTTGATATCTTTTCGCAGATACTATAATATGGCTTGTGAAAAGGCGAGTAGTCAGAATTTAGAGGAGAAGAGGTAAAAAAAGAATGAAAAAGTGGGTGTATCTGTTTACCGAGGGCAATGCAGACATGAGAGAGCTGCTGGGCGGCAAGGGTGCAAATCTGGCCGAGATGACCAACATCGGGCTTCCCGTTCCCCAGGGCTTTACCATTACAACCGAAGCGTGCACGCAGTATTATGAAGATAACCGTGAGATCAACGAGGAGATTCAGGGACAGATCAATGAGTATATTGCCAAAATGGAAGAGCTCACAGGCAAAAAGTTTGGCGATTTGGAGAATCCCCTGCTGGTTTCCGTCCGTTCCGGTGCGAGAGCTTCCATGCCCGGTATGATGGACACCATTTTGAACCTTGGTCTGAATGAGGCAGTCGTAAACGTAATCGCCGGGAAATCCGGCAATCCCCGCTGGGCATGGGACTGTTATAGAAGATTTATTCAGATGTATTCCGATGTGGTTATGGAGGTGGGCAAGAAACATTTCGAGCAGCTCATCGACGCCATGAAAGCGAAAAAGGGCGTGACTCAGGATGTGGAGCTCTCCGCCGACGATTTGAAGGAATTGGCGGGACAGTTCAAGGCTGAATATAAAGAGAAGCTGGGCGCGGATTTCCCCGATGATCCAAGGGCACAGCTCATGGGCGCCATCAAGGCCGTGTTCCGCTCCTGGGATAATCCCCGCGCAAATGTCTATCGCCGTGACAATGATATCCCCTACTCCTGGGGTACAGCCGTGAATGTGCAGTCCATGGCATTCGGAAACATGGGCGACGACTGCGGCACAGGCGTTGCATTCACCCGCGACCCCGCCACCGGTGCTAAGGGGCTCTTTGGTGAGTTCCTCACCAACGCGCAGGGCGAGGACGTGGTTGCAGGCGTCCGCACTCCCATGAAGATTGCTGAGATGGCGGATAAATTCCCTGAGGCTTTCGCGCAGTTCGAGGATGTGTGTAAGACGCTGGAAGCTCATTATAGAGATATGCAGGATATGGAGTTCACCGTGGAGCATGGAAAGCTCTATATGCTGCAGACCAGAAACGGCAAGAGAACCGCGCAGGCCGCATTGAAGATTGCCTGTGATCTGGTGGATGAGGGCATGAGAACCGAGGAGGAGGCAGTCGCAATGATCGATCCCCGCAATCTGGACACCCTGCTGCATCCCCAGTTTGATGCCACCGCTCTGAAGGCTGCAGCTCCCATGGGCAAAGGTCTGGGGGCATCTCCCGGCGCCGCCTGCGGCAAGATTGTGTTCACTGCCGAGGATGCGGAGAGCTGGGCCGGTCGCGGTGAGAGAGTGGTGCTGGTTCGTCTGGAGACCTCTCCCGAGGACATTACCGGTATGAAGGCGGCACAGGGCATTCTGACCGTTCGCGGCGGCATGACCTCCCACGCAGCCGTGGTTGCCCGCGGAATGGGAACCTGCTGTGTATCAGGCTGCGGCGATATTGCCATGGACGAGGAAAACAGGAAATTTACTCTGGCCGGCCAGGAGTTCCACGAGGGGGACTGGATTTCCATCGACGGCACCACCGGCAATATTTATGACGGAGAGATTAAGACGGTTGACGCTACCATCGCAGGGGAATTCGAACGTGTGATGGCGTGGGCGGACAAATTCAGAAAGCTGAAGGTTCGCACCAATGCGGATACTCCCGCAGATGCGAGGAAGGCGCGGGAGCTGGGCGCAGAGGGCATCGGACTCTGCCGCACGGAGCATATGTTCTTTGAGGAGAACCGAATCGCCGCGTTCCGCGAGATGATTTGTGCCGACACTGTGGAGGAGAGAGAGAACGCGCTGGAGAAAATCCTGCCCTATCAGCAGAATGATTTCAAACAGCTCTATGAGGCGCTGGAGGGCAACCCTGTCACCATCCGTTTCCTCGATCCCCCTCTTCACGAGTTTGTTCCCACCGAGGAGGCGGACATCGAGAAACTGGCGCAGGTGCAGGGCAAATCCGTCGAGGCTATCAAGACCATTATCGCATCCCTGCACGAGTTTAATCCCATGATGGGACACAGAGGATGCCGTCTGGCGGTGACCTACCCTGAGATTGCAAGGATGCAGACAAAGGCTGTCATCCGCGCCGCAATCGAGGTGCAGAAGGCTCATGCCGACTGGAATGTAAAGCCTGAGATTATGATTCCCCTGATCTGCGAGGTCAGGGAGTTAAGATATGTGAAAAGCATCGTGGTGGAGACCGCCGATGCAGAGATTGCGGCAGCAGGCGTCAGGCTGGAGTACGAAGTGGGAACCATGATCGAGATTCCCAGAGCCGCCCTCACTGCGGACGAGATTGCCGCCGAGGCCGATTTCTTCTGCTTTGGCACCAACGATCTGACCCAGATGACCTTCGGCTTCTCCCGCGACGACGCAGGGAAGTTCCTGAACGCCTACTATGACACCAAGATTTTTGAGAACGATCCCTTTGCAAAGCTGGATCAGACCGGCGTGGGCAAGCTGATGGAGCTCTCCATCAGGCTTGGCAGACCCGTAAATCCCAACCTGCATATCGGAATCTGCGGTGAGCATGGCGGAGATCCCGCTTCTGTGGAGTTCTGCCATAAGCTTGGGCTGGATTATGTGTCCTGCTCGCCGTTCAGAGTGCCTATTGCCAGGCTGGCGGCTGCGCAGTCGGCACTCGTCCAGAGGTAGTGAATGGATGTTTTTGCGGAAAAACCGTTTTTATAAGGTGTTTATATATGTGGTTTTGGCAACCCATTTGGATTGAAATATTCCAGGTGGGTTGTTTTTTGTATCCTATCAGCTTATGCCTGACGATAATATTGATGGGAACAGAACCAATAAAACTGAAAATATTTTAATTTACAGAGCCGATATCCCTTGATACTTTTTCAATAAATACAGGTATATTTTCCCAATCTTGTCCATATACTGTTACAAATGCAGTTTCCTGCGCGGGGAGCGCGGTCTGCGGTCAAACAGATTCTAATATGGCAAAGGAGGCAGATATATGGCAAGAGGACAACGCAAGAGCATCGAGGAGAAAATCCAGGCGAAGCAGGAGCTCATCGATGCGTTGCTCACGAGAGTGGAGTCGGAGAAGAGGGAACTGGCGGAGCTTCTGGAGGAGAAGCGGCGCAAAGAGCTGGAGGCGGTCAGCGATATGATTGGCGACTATGGGCTGGCTCCCGAGGAGGTGGCTCAGGCGCTGCAGCAGTTTATGGAGAGCCGCGAGGAGGCTGCGTCCTGAAACGCGGTCGGAATGTTAAAAATACCCCCTGCAGGAGCGGTATCGCGCCGCCTGAAGGGGGTATTTTCGATTTCAGGATTTCGATTCCAGGTTTTTTATTTCAAATTTTTCTGTGCGGTGGACAGCATCAGTTTAATGCGGTTTAACTGGTTGACCTCGCTGGCGCCGGGGTCGTAGTCGATAGCCACGATATTGGACTCCGGATAGGTCTTTCGCAGCGCCTTGATGACGCCCTTGCCGACCACATGGTTGGGCAGACAGCCGAAGGGCTGGGTGCAGACGATATTGGGCACGTCGTCATGGATCAGCTCCACCATCTCTCCGGTGAGGAACCACCCCTCTCCGGTCTGGTTTCCGATAGATACAATGGGCTTTGCGAATTCCACAATCTCCCGGATGGGGGTGGGCGGCGTAAAGTGCCTGCTCTTCTTGAATTCCTTCACCGCTGCGCCGCGGAGCAGGTGCTCAATAGCCCAGATGCCAAGGGAGGATACCCGGGCGGTCTTTTTGCTGGTGCCCAGATGCTCCGCCTTGTATATCTGATTGTAGAAGCAGTAGAGCATGAAGTCTATGAGGTCGGGCACCACGGCCTCCGCGCCCTCACTCTCCAGAAGCTCCACCAGATGATTGTTGCCGGCGGGGGAGAATTTCACCAGTATCTCTCCGACGATGCCTACCCTTGGCTTCTGGATATCCAGAAGCGGGATAGCGTCAAATTCACGGATCATCTGCCGGCATAGTTTATAAAATTTTGTGATTTTAATATGCTTTGCGGACACAAAATCCTGCGCGACCTTCAGCCATTTCTGATGAACTGCCTCCACGCTTCCCGGGGTGGCTTCGTAAGGGCGCATACGGTATACACAGCGCATGAAGATGTCGCCGAACTGTGCTCCCACGGCAGCCCGAAGCAGCAGATCCGCATTCAAATGAAATCCGGGGTTGGTCTCGATACCGGCCAGATTCAGGGAGATGACCGGAATCTGCGGCATATCCGCCTTCTGCAGTGCGCGGCGGATAAAGCCCACATAGTTGGTGGCACGGCATCCTCCGCCGGTCTGGGTCATGATGATGGCGGTTTTGTTCAAATCATATTTGCCGGAGAGCAGCGCTTCCATAATCTGACCGACCACCAGAAGAGAAGGGTAGCAGGCATCGTTGTTTACATAGCGCAGCCCCATGTCCACGGAATGCCTGTTGTCATTGTCCAGCACCTCGAAATGATAACCGCAGGCGTTGAAGGCGGGCTGCAGAATCTCGAAATGGATGGGTGACATCTGAGGACAGAGGATGGTGTAGTCTCTGCGCATCTCTTCGGTGAAGGGAACCTTCACGATGGCGGAGGAGTGAAGCTCTCTCTTGCGGTTTTTCTTCTCCCGCACGGCGATGGCCGAGAGCAGGGAGCGGATGCGGATCCTTGCCGCGCCCAGATTATTTACCTCGTCAATTTTCAGGCAGGTATAAATCTTGTCGGAGCCGGAGAGGATATCGTTCACCTGATCGGTGGTGACGGCGTCCAGTCCGCAGCCGAAGGAATTGAGTTGGATCAGATCCAGATTATCCACGGTCTTCACATAGCTGGCCGCGGCGTAAAGTCTGGAGTGATACATCCACTGGTCGGACACGATGAGAGGTCTCTCGGGGCATCCCAGGTGGGAGACGGAGTCCTCCGTGAGCACGGCGATATCATAGGAGGTGATCAGCTCCGGGATGCCGTGGTTGATTTCCGGGTCAATATGGTAGGGACGGCCGGCGAGGACAATGCCCCGCTTTCCGGTCTCCTTCAGGTACTGGATGGTCTCCTCGCCTTTCTTTTGCATATCCAGGCGCGCCTGTGCCAGCTCCTCCCACGCCTTGCGGCATGCGGCGGCAATCTCCTTTTTCGGGATCTCGGAGAATTCTTTGGTCAGGGCGTCGGTGATGGTATCCACATCCCGGAAGGACATAAAGGGATTGCGGAAGACGATATCGCCGCCCGAAATCTCCTCCACATTGTTTTTGATATTCTCCGAATAGGAGGTCACAATGGGGCAGTTATAGTGGTTGTTAGCCTCGTCAAACTCGTTGCGCTCGTAAAAAAGAGCGGGGTAGAAGATAAATTTTACGTTTTGTTTAATGAGCCAGGATATGTGGCCGTGCGCCAGCTTTGCCGGGTAGCACTCGGACTCGCTGGGGATGGACTCGATGCCAAGCTCGTAAATCTTGCGGTTGGAGCTGGGGGAGAGTACCACGCGGTATCCCAGTTCCGTGAAGAAAACATGCCAGAAGGGGTAGTTTTCGTACATGTTCAGGACTCTGGGGATGCCCACCACGCCCCGGGGAGCCTTGTCGGCGTCCAGAGAGCTGTAGGAGAAGATCCGGTTCAGCTTATATTCGAATAAATTGGGCACATTGTTGGCATTTTTCTTACCGCCGATGCCGCGCTCACAGCGGTTTCCGGAGATATACTGGCGTCCGCCGGAAAATTTGTTGATGGTGAGACGGCAGCTGTTGGTACAGCCCTTGCATTTGGACATGCTGGTCTCGAACTGGAGAGCACAGAGCTTCTCGTAGGAGAGCATGGTGGTCTCGTACCCGGCCTCGTATTTGTCTCTCGCGATGAGCGCCGCGCCAAAAGCGCCCATGAGTCCTGCGATATCCGGACGGATGGCCTCGCAGCCGGCGATTTTTTCAAAGCTTCTGAGCACTGCGTCATTGTAGAAGGTGCCGCCCTGAACCACGATATTTTTGCCAAGCTCCGAGGCGTCGGACACCTTGATGACCTTAAAAAGCGCATTTTTGATGACCGAATAGGCGAGACCTGCGGAGATATCCGCCACGGACGCGCCCTCCTTCTGTGCCTGTTTTACTTTGGAGTTCATAAACACGGTACAGCGGGTTCCCAAATCGATAGGATGCTCGGCAAAAAGAGCGGCTCTGGCAAAATCTTCCACGCTGTAGTTCAGGGATTTTGCAAAGGTTTCGATAAAGGAGCCGCAGCCGGAGGAGCAGGCCTCGTTGAGCTGCACGCTGTCCACGGTCTGATTCTTGATTTTGATGCATTTCATATCCTGTCCGCCGATGTCCAGAATGCAGTCCACATCCGGATTGAAGAAGGCGGCGGCATTGTAGTGCGCTACGGTCTCCACCTCGCCGTCGTCCAATAAAAAGGCAGCTTTCATCAGCGCCTCGCCGTAGCCGGTGGAGCAGGAGCGCACGATTTTGACGTCTTTGGGCAATTGCCCGTATATTTCCTTCAGGGAGCGGATGGCAGTGTTTAAGGGACTGCCGTCATTGCCCGCATAGAAGCTATAGAGGAGTTGACCGTCCTCGCCAACCAGCGCGATTTTGGTGGTGGTGGAACCTGCGTCTATGCCCAGAAAGGCGTTTCCCTTATAGGAGGCAAGGTTTCCGGCTGCCACATGATGCGCCCCGTGGCGCGCCTGAAAGGCTTCATAGGCTGCCTCGTTTTCAAACAGGGGCTCCATGCGCTCCACCTCAAATTCCATCTTAATATCGGAGGAGAGCTTGCCGACCATCTCCTCCATGGTGTAGCATATCTCATCTTTTGCGTTCAGGGCGGAGCCGATGGCGGCAAAGAGATGGGAGTTGTCGGTGTCGATGATATGCTCCTCGTCCAGCTTCAGGGTGCGGATAAAGGCAGCCTTGAGCTGATCCAGAAAGTGCAGCGGGCCGCCCAGAAAGGCAACATGTCCGCGGATGGGTTTGCCGCAGGCAAGCCCCGATATGGTCTGGTTTACCACCGCCTGAAAAATGGAGGCAGCCAAATCTTCCCTGGTTGCGCCCTCGTTGATCAGAGGCTGTATATCAGTCTTTGCAAAAACGCCGCAGCGGGCGGCAATCGTATATAACGAACGGTAATTTTTGGCATATTCATTCAGACCCGACGCATCCGTCTGGATCAGGGAGGCCATCTGGTCGATAAAGGAGCCCGTGCCTCCTGCGCAGATACCGTTCATGCGCTGTTCCACATTTCCGCCCTCGAAATAAATGATCTTGGCGTCCTCGCCGCCCAGCTCGATGGCGACGTCCGTCTTTGGAGCCAGCTCCTGCAGGGAGGCCGCCACGGCGATTACCTCCTGCGTAAAGGGGACGCCCAGATGGTTTGCCAGCGTCAGACCGCCGGAACCGGTGATCATGGGATGCAGGGTGAGATTCCCCAGCGCCGCGTAAGCGTCCTGTAAAAGGGCGGACAATGTCTCCCGGATATTGGCATAGTGACGCCGATAATCGGAAAACAAAATAGAGTGCTTATCATCTAAAATCGCGATTTTGACAGTGGTGGAGCCGATGTCAATACCGAGAGCAGCATGATTGTTGGAATAATCCATAAAAAACATCCTTCCTTAAATAAAAAACTCAAAATATGACTCAAAATGACATTCTCAGTCATTATACGCTAATCAATATCAAATTGCAATGAACAAAATATTAAAGAATCTGTATGGGAGGATAAAAAATTTCTAAAAAAATTTTTGCTTGGTTTACTTATGTAATGGCTCATGTTAAAATAGAAAGAATAACGGCGTACAAGTATATGCAGACTATAAATGAAAAGGGTGTGAAACAGGATGCGGAAAAACAATGGTATCAGCAATTTTGAGCAGAGGTTCGGCAGGTATGCCATCCCCAATTTATCTTTGATTTTGGTGATGTGCTATGTGGCAGGTTATGTCATCTCTCTTGTAAATCCCAATTTTATGAATTACCTGACGCTCGATCCTTATCAGATATTGCACGGTCAGGTATGGCGTGTGTTCACCTGGATCATCAGCCCGCCGTCGGAGCTGAGCGTTTTTACGCTGATCATGCTGTTCTTTTATTACAGTATCGGCACCAGCCTGGAGCACACCTGGGGAACCTACCGATATAATGTCTATATCTTCGGCGGTATGCTGATCACGGTCATCGCCAGCTTTGTGTGCATGGGTGTGTGTTATCTTTTTTTTGGAGCATGGCTTGGGGATGGGGCAGAGATGTTCTTTTCTCTGGCGGCCACGCTCTTTAGCACCTATTACATCAATATGTCTATTTTTCTGGCTTATGCCGTCACTTATCCCGAACAGCAGGTGCTTTTGATGTTTGTGATCCCCGTGAAGGTAAAGTGGCTGGGCATTATCTACGGCGTGATGCTGCTGATTGATATGGCACTGAGCTTTATGGCGGGATTTAGATCCCCGGTTTATTGGTTCGGCATGGTGGCTGTGGGTGCGTCTCTGATTAATTTTTTGATTTTCTGGATCCGGAGCCGCAGGCTGTCCTATTTAAATCCCAGACAGATCAGGCGCAAGGTTCAGTTCCAGCATCAGGTGCGGGAGGGCGTGAAGCAGTCCGGGCACAAATGCTGCATCTGCGGCAGGACGGAGCAGGATGACCCGACGCTGGAGTTTCGCTATTGTTCCAAATGTGCGGGTAATTACGAGTATTGCCAGCAGCATTTGTTTACGCACGAGCATAAAGTCTGAGGTGGCAGCTATGGAGAGAGAAATTTTATTTGCACAGACTTTGGAGCGCGTCCGCAGACTGGCGGGGGAGCAGGGAAATTGTGTCAGCGGGGAGCAGGTGCAGGAGGCTTTTTCGGAGCTTGCTCTGAGCGAGGAGCAGCTGCAGCTGGTATATGATTATCTGATCCAGCATAAGGTGGGGATCGGACAGCCGGTAGACCCGGATGAGTATCTCACGGATGAGGAGCGGGACTATCTGCAGGATTATCTGGACGAGCTGGCGGCGCTTCCGGTATACACTCCGGGACAGATTGAGGCCTATACGATATCCGCCATGGCGGGGGATGCGGAGGCGCAGAGGAAGCTTACGGAGGTCTATCTGAAGGATGTGACGGAGATTGCAAAGCTCTATGCCGGGCAGGGCGCGCTTCTGGAGGATTTGATCGGTGAGGGCAATGTGGCGCTGGCCTTTGGCGTGGGAATGCTGGGCAGTCTGGAACGGCCTGATGAGGCACAGGGGATGCTCGCCCGGATGATGATGGACGCCATGGAGGAATATATCGCGGAGAATGCGGAGAGCAAAAAGGCGGATAAAAAGGCTGAGGAGCGCGTGAACAGGGTGGCGGATCTGGCTCGTGCCATGGCAGAGGAGCTTCGGCGGAAGGTGACGGTGGAGGAGCTTGCCAGGGAGACGGGCATGAGCGGGACGCGCATCCGGGAGGCCATGCGCATGTCGGGATTTCAGATTGAGGATTTGACGGATGAATCGGACGGTTTATGAGGACTATAAATACTGTATACAGGATGTGTCCACCCTGTATATCGGCAGCAAATATACTTTTTCGGAATTATTGGCGGCGGAGGCGGTTCCGTTTAAATTTCAGCTTTTGGTGGAACGATATATCATGCCGGAGGCGGATTTGGAGGACACGCTGGAGAGCCATCTGTATTATCTGGAGGAAAAGAGCTTTCTGGTAAAGATTTACGGGCAGTTAAAGGCAAGGGTGAAGGTGAACCTCATACAGACGAAAAAGGGGCTTGGGGGAAAGGAAAAGAAGGCGTATACCACGAAGCTTCTGCCCGTGGAACAGCTGGTGAAGCTGTCTGTGGCGGAGAAGGAGCAGATGGGGCTGGTGGTACAGGAGCTTGTGCTGAGCAAGCTGGCACTGATGGGATTTTAGGGAGGATGATTATGGATAAGAAAACATCTGCAGGCGTGCGGGATTTGGAGAAGCTGTCCGCCTATGAAGTGATTGAACAGAGGGAGATTGCCGATATCGGGAGCATGAGCGTGCTGCTGCGGCACAAAAAGACAAAAGCAAGGGTGGCGCTGCTTGCAAACGATGACGAGAACAAGGTGTTTTATATTGGCTTTCGCACGCCGCCCTCTGATTCCACCGGTGTGCCGCATATTCTGGAGCATTCGGTGCTCTGCGGCTCCAGAGAATTTCCGGTGAAGGATCCTTTTGTGGAGCTGGTGAAGGGGTCGTTGAATACGTTTCTAAACGCGATGACCTATCCGGACAAGACTCTTTATCCCGTGGCGAGCTGCAATGATAAGGATTTTCAGAATCTGATGCATGTGTATCTGGACGCGGTATTTTATCCCAATATTTACGAAAAGGAAGCCATTTTCCGTCAGGAGGGCTGGCATTACGAGTTTTCGGAGGACGGCGCTCTGGTCATAAACGGGGTGGTTTATAATGAGATGAAGGGCGTCTATTCCTCCGCGGATGATGTGCTGGAGACGGCGGTCATGAACTCCTTATATCCCCACACGGCCTACGGTGTGGAGTCCGGCGGCGACCCGGAGGTCATCCCGGAGCTTGGTTACGAGGAGTTTCTGGATTTTCACAGAAAATATTATCACCCCTCCAACAGCTATATTTATCTCTATGGCGATATGGATATGGCGGAGCGGCTCGCGTTTATTGACGAGCATTATCTGTCGAATTTTGACGCGCTGGAGATTGACTCTGAGATTTGCAGGGAGCCGGAGAACGCTCTCACCTCCACGGCAATCATCAGGGAATACCCGCTGAACGAGGGGGAGGATGCGGAGGAAAACACTTATTTTTCCGTCAATTATTCCGTGGGGGAGAGTACGGACACGGAGCTTTGCACCGCGTTTCAGGTGTTGGACTATGCCCTCTGTTCCGCGCCCGGCGCGCCGTTGAAGCAGACGCTGGTGGAGCGCGGTATCGGCAGGGATGTATACAGTATCTGGGACAATGGCATCCGCCAGCCGTATTTCAGCGTGATTGCCAAGGGAACCTCTCTGGAGAGACAGTCGGAATTTATGGATGTGGTGCGGGAAGTGCTGGAGCGCATCGCTTCGGAGGGCTTTGACAAAAAGGCGCTTCTGGCGGCTTTGAATTATTATGAATTTAAGTACCGGGAGGCGGATTTCGGTTCTTACCCTAAGGGGCTGATGTACGGTCTGCAGATGCTGGACGGATGGCTGTATGACGATGACAGGCCTTTTGCCTATCTGGAGCTGGCGGAGATATTTAAGAGCCTCAGGGAACGGGTGGACAGCGGCTGGTTTGAGCAGCTGGTGAAGCGATATCTCTTGGACAACAGCCATTGCAGTGTGGTGATATTAAAGCCTGTGGAGGGGCTTTTGGAGCGGCGCGAGGCGGCGCTTGCAGAGCGTCTTGCGGCGAAGAAGGAGGCCATGTCCGAGGCCGAGATACAAAAGATTGCGGATACGGTGGAGAAGCTCCGGCTGTTTCAGGAGACGGAGGATGCCCCGGAGGATTTGGCAAAGATTCCCCTGCTTGCCAGAGGGGATCTGAAGAAGGAGGCTGCTGCACCGGTGGCGGAGGAGCGGAAGCTGGGAGATACGCCGCTTTTGTATCACAATCTCGCTACCAACGGCATCGGTTATCTGCGCCTGATTTTCAGTTTGGACGGGATTCCCGGGGAATATTTCCCTTATGTGGGGCTGTTAAAGGGGTGCCTTGGGCTGTTAAATACCGGGAACTATGAATATGGGGATCTGTTTAACGAGATGAATCTGGCCACGGGCGGGATGGCTGCGGTGAACAATGCCTACAGCCGCATTGATGACCCGGATGCCTGCAGGGTGACTTTGGAGTTAAAGACCAAGGTGTTCTATGACAATCTGGAGAGGGCTATCGCGCTGATGCAGGAGATCATGCTCACCAGCGATTTCGCGGACGAGAAGCGTCTGCGGGAGATTCTGGCGGAGGGGAAATCCCGTATGCAGGCACAGATGATGTCCGGCGGTCACAGTGTTGCGGCGGGCAGGGCGATGTCTTACGGGAGCGTGTCCGGATATTTGAGCGAGGAACTCTCCGGGGTGCCGTTTTATCGGCTGATTGCCCGGCTGGATGAGCATTTTGAGGAAGAGAAAGGCGATTTGATCGGGAAGCTGCAGACGCTGGCAAAAATGATTTTCCGCCCCGAGAATCTCATGGTGGATTTTGTGGGAGCGGAGGACGCGCTGGCGAAGCTGGAGGCGCCTGTGGCGGGACTTAAAGGGGCGCTGTATACCTGCGAGGTGCAAAAGGAGTGTTACCGCCCGAAGCCTCAGCGCAGGAACGAGGGCTTTATGACAGCGGGGCAGGTTCAGTATGTGTGCCGCGCGGGAAATTTTGCCAGGAAGGGACTTGCCTATACGGGAGCGCTGCGGGTGCTGAAGGTCATGATGGGCTATGAGTACCTGTGGACGAATGTCAGGGTAAAAGGCGGCGCCTACGGCTGTATGTGCAGCTTCGGACGCACGGGCGAGAGCTATTTTGTGTCCTACAGGGATCCCAATCTGGCAAAAACGCTGGAGACTTACGAGGCGGCTGCGGAGGCGGTGGCGGGATATGAGGCGGATGAGGCCACCATGACCCGCTATATCATCGGAGCCATCAGTGATCTGGATATGCCCATGACTCCGGCGACCAGAGGACTGTATGGCCTGAGCGCCTATATGACAGGGCTGAATCAGGAGTTTTTGCAGAAGGAGCGGGATGCAATCCTCTCTGCTCAGGCGGAGGACATCCGCGGCCTTGCTCCCTATATCAGGGCTTTCATGGAGGATGACTTCCTGTGCGTTGTGGGAAATGCCGGGAAATTAAAATCCCAGGAAAAAATTTTCATGAAACTGGAGAACCTTTTCGCGTAGGCTGCGTCTGATATGATATGAACGGCTGCCCGCCATATCTTACAGGGGCGGAGCGGACGGGAAGGAGGGAGCAGTTATGAAAAGGAATCAGGAATGGGAACACAAAACAGGTAAAGGATTTGATATCCGGCGGGTGACCGCCGGGCTTGCGTTGGCTGCGGTATTGGGACTTACCGCCTGCGGCGCAAATAACAAGGCATTGGTTGCGGGGGAGACTTCGGCACCGCAGGCCATGAACCAGAGTGCTTATTCGGAGAGCGTAAATTACGGGTATGACGCCGTGAATATGAACGGTATGGCGGCGGACGCCATGGAGGAGAGCTATACCGGTTCTTCCGCTCAAAAGACGGATAATTCCGCTTATTATGACGCCCGAAAGCTGATCCGGACGGTGAATCTGGATGTGGAGACGCAGGAGTTTGACGGCCTGCTGGACGCTCTGGAGGCTCAGGTGGAGCAGCTTGGCGGCTACATAGAGAGCATGAATACCTACAATGGCAGCAGGTATTCCGGCCGGGAGACGGTGAGAACCTCTAATCTGACCGTGCGCATCCCGCAGGATCGGCTGAACAGCTTTGTGGATGCAGTGTCCGCGGCGGGCAATGTGATCAGCCGCGCGGAGAATGTGGAGGATGTGACCTTATCCTATGTGGATATGGAGAGCAGAAAGAAAGCGCTGGAGACAGAGCTGGAGCGCTTACAGTCGTTTCTGGAGCGGGCGGAGAGTCTGGAGGATATCATCACTCTGGAGGATCGGATGTCCACTGTGCGCTATCAGCTGGAGAGCATGGCGTCTCAGCTTCGGACTTATGACAATAAAGTGGATTTTGCCACGGTCTATATGAGCATACAGGAGGTGAAGGAGTTCACCCCTGTGGAGGAAGAGACCGCATGGGAGAGACTGGCGGGCGGCTTTATGGAGAGTGTGGAGGATGTGAAGGACGGCTTTGTGGACTTCTTTATCTGGATTGTGGTACACCTTCCCTATCTGGCCGTGTGGGCTGTGGTGATTTGGATCATCGTTGTGGTGATCAGGCTGATCATCCGCGGCAGACAGAAGAAAAAGGCAAAACGAAACGCTGTTCAGAATGCGTCCGCAGCATCCGAGCCGGCTGCATTGAATGGAGAACAAAAGTAGAAAAGTGAGAATGTTATGAAAGAAGAGCCAGTATACAAATCCGGTTTTGTGACTTTGATAGGAAGACCTAATGTGGGCAAATCCACCCTGATGAACCATCTCATCGGGCAGAAGATCGCCATCACTTCCAGCAAGCCCCAGACCACCAGAAACCGCATCCAGACCGTGCTGACGCTGGAGGATGCCCAGATTGTGTTTCTGGACACCCCCGGCATTCACAAGGCCAAAAATAAGCTGGGAAACTATATGGTGAATGTGGCGGAACACACCCTGAATGAGGTGGATGTGATCCTCTGGCTGGTGGAGCCGACTACTTACATCGGCGCAGGGGAGCGCCATATCATCGAGCAGCTGAAAAAGACCAAAACGCCGGTGATTCTGGTGATCAACAAGACCGATACCGTAAAGCGGGAGGAGGTTCTCACCTTCATTGACGCTTACCGGAAGGAACTGGATTTTCAGGAGATTGTGCCGGTGTCCGCCCTGAAGGGGGACAACACGGAGGAGCTGGTAAAGTGCATCGTGGATTATCTGCCCGAGGGACAGCCCTTTTACGATGAGGACACGGTCACAGACCAGCCCATGCGGCAGATTGTGGCGGAGCTGATCCGGGAGAAGGCGCTGCGGCTTTTGGAGGAGGAGATTCCCCACGGGATTGCGGTCAGTGTGGAGAGCATGAAGGAGAAGGGGAATATCTGCCATATCGACGCCACCATCGTGTGCGAGAGGGAATCGCATAAAGGCATCATTATCGGAAAGGGCGGACAGATGCTCAAAAAAATCGGCTCAAAGGCAAGGCCGGACATTGAGGATTTGTTGGAAATGCAGGTAAATCTCCAGCTCTGGGTGAAGGTGAAGAAGGACTGGAGAGACAGTGATTTCCTGCTGAAAAATTTTGGATATAACCCGAAGGACGGCATGAGTCGGGAATAAAATCGCACCGTATTGCAGACCCTATCAGACATACAGAACAGATAGGGGGAAGCGCCGATGCACACATGGAATTATTGGAAAGAATTTGAGAGTACAGGCAGGATTGAGGATTATTTATCATATAAAGCAAGCTACAGCCAGCGGCCGGATGAGGAAGAGGTCGCTGGCTGCAAGTCCGATTATCAGGAAACAGTTTCCGGCGCGGCACAGGGCAGCGCGGAGAGAAAAGGGATGGACGGAAGTATATGCAGGAATTCGTACAGGTGACAGGAATGATCTTAAAACAATCTCCCGCAGGGGAATATGACAGGCGTGTCAGCCTGCTCACCAGGGAGCGGGGAAAAATTTCCGCATTTGCCAGAGGGGCGAGAAAGCCCGGCAGTCGTTTGGCGGCGGCCACGAATCTCTTTGCGTTTGGAGATTTTCGATTATATGCCGGAAAGAATTCCTACACCGTGACGGAGGCGGAGATTTCCAATTATTTTGAGAGCCTGATGACGGATTATGTGGGCGCCTATTATGGCATGTATTTTACGGAGGTGGCGGACTATTACGCCAGGGAGAACAATGACGAGAGAGAGCTGTTAAAGCTTTTGTACCAGTCTCTCCGGGCGCTGGGGGCGGATTCCCTGCCCAATCCTCTGGTGAAATGCATTTTTGAGCTGAAGGCCATCGCCGTAAACGGGGAGTTCCCCGGGGTGCCTGGGGACAGGGAGCTTTTGGATTCCACGGTCTACGCGCTGCGCTATATCGCAGAAAGCCCCGTGGAGAAGCTCTATACCTTCACCGTGACGCCGGAGGTTTTGTCGCAGCTTCAACAGGTGGCTTCCGATTATGGGAAGCGCTTTCTGAATCATAATTTCAAAAGTCTTGAAATACTCAAAACTCTGTGTTAAAATTTTATATAGTCTGTGCGAACACAGGTGGAAGGCAGGGAAATGCGGATGAGGGAATTACATAATCGAAAACAGATCGCGGGATGGATGCTCTGTCTGCTTGTGCTTGCCGGCTGCGGTGCGGCGAAGGTTCCCGACGTCGTGGAGGACGCAAGTCTGATCATCGACAGGGATGGCGGTATCACTTCCTATATTGCAGGTGTTTTTGACAGGGATTATTATGATATAGATGAGCTGAAAAAGATGGTGCAGGAGGAGGTCGCCGCCTACAATACGGCGAACCAGACCGGGGAGAGCGCGCTCGTGATGCTTGAAGGGGTTCAGGTGCCTGAGGGCGGCGGACAGTCGGTGCTTGTGAGCTACAGCTATGACAGCGCGGCCACATATCAGGATTATACCGGCAATCTGCTCTTTTACGGAACTTTGGAGGAGGCGAAAAAGGCGGGCTGGCAGTTTGAAGAGCTCAATCAGATGCTCTATGACACCGGGAAAAAGAAAAGCATTGTGTCCAGGGAGCTGAGTACGGCTGATATAGCAAAAAAGCATGTGATCCTTCTGGCGGAGGGGACGAGAGTGTATTGTCCTTATAAGGTGGCGTATATCAGTGAGAACGCCCAGGCGTTGGAGGATGGGAGCATCACGACTGCCGGGGTGCTGCCGGAGGAATATCCGGTTATCATTGTGCTTGATAAATAGAGGAGGCGAAAGAGATGGAGAAGACATTAGACAAGATTGTTGCGCTGGCAAAGGCGAGAGGCTTTGTGTATCCCGGTTCGGAGATTTACGGAGGACTGGCAAACACATGGGATTACGGCAATCTGGGCGTTGAACTTAAAAATAACGTGAAAAAGGCATGGTGGCAGAAATTTGTTCAGGAAAATCCCCACAATGTGGGCGTGGACTGTGCAATCCTGATGAATCCCCAGACATGGGTGGCAAGCGGTCATCTGGGAGGATTTTCGGATCCCCTGATGGACTGTAAGGAGTGTCACGAGCGTTTCCGCGCCGACAAGCTCATCGAGGACTATTGTCTGGAGACAGGACTGACTCTCGATGGCAGCGTGGACGGCTGGACTCAGGAGCAGATGAAGGATTTCATCGAGGAGAAGCAGATTCCCTGTCCCACCTGCGGCAAACATAATTTTACGGATATCCGTCAGTTCAATCTGATGTTCAAGACCTTTCAGGGCGTTACTGAGGACGCCAGGAATACGATTTATTTAAGGCCGGAGACTGCGCAGGGTATTTTTGTGAATTTTAAAAATGTGCAGAGAACCTCCAGAAAAAAGCTGCCCTTCGGCATCGGGCAGATTGGCAAGTCCTTCCGGAACGAGATCAGCCCCGGCAACTTTACTTTTAGAACCAGAGAGTTTGAGCAGATGGAGCTGGAGTTTTTCTGCAAGCCCGGAACGGATATGGAGTGGTTCCAATATTGGAGAGGCTTTTGCCGCGATTGGCTTCTGTCGCTGGGTATCAGGGAGGATGAGATCCGTCTGCGCGACCATTCTCCCGAGGAGCTCTGCTTTTACAGCAAGGGCACCACGGATATTGAGTTTAAGTTCCCCTTCGACTGGGGCGAGCTCTGGGGCATTGCGGACAGAACCGATTACGATCTGACGCAGCATGCCAATACCTCCGGCGAGGATATGAGCTATTTTGACGATGAGACCAGTGAGAAGTACATCCCCTATGTGATCGAGCCCTCTCTGGGGGCGGACCGCGTGGTGCTGGCGTTTTTGTGTTCTGCATACGATGAGGAGGAGCTGGAGGGCGGCGATATGAGAACCGTGCTGCGTTTCCATCCGGCGTTAGCTCCCGTAAAGATCGGCGTGCTGCCCTTGTCCAGGAAGCTGAATGAGGGCGCTGAGAAGATATTTATGGAATTGTCTAAAAAGTATAATTGCGAGTTTGACGACAGAGGGAATATCGGCAAGAGATATCGCCGCCAGGATGAGATTGGCACGCCTTTCTGCGTGACCTATGACTTTGACTCCGAGACGGACGGCTGTGTCACAGTGCGTTTCAGGGATTCCATGGAGCAGGAGAGAATTGCGATCGCCGAGCTGGATGCATATTTCGCAGATAAATTTGTATTTTAAGAAATGCCGGGGAGCAGAGGATTCTTTCTGCTCTCCTTTCGACTAATCGTGAGAGGTTTTGTCTATGGAGATGACAGAATGCTTTCTCGTCCTGGGGCTTGAGCCCACGAAGGACGAGAGGATGATTAAAAATGCATACAGAGAAAAGCTTGCCGTGACCAATCCGGAGGACGATCCGGAGGGCTTTAAGCGTCTGCGTGCCGCCTATGAGGCGGCCTGTGTCTATGCAAAGAGCTCTGACGAGGAGGAAGAAACTCAGGCGGAGCGGGATACCACGCCCTCCGGCCTCTGGGTGGAGAAGGTGGCGGATATCTATGCGGATATCCATGCCCGTCAGAATCTGGAGCTCTGGGAGGCTCTTTTTGACGACGATATCTTTATGGCGCTGGAGGAAGAGGAGAACTGCCGTTGGAAGCTGCTGCGCTTTCTGATGGATCATTTCCGGCTGCCCACTGCCGTCTGGAAGCTTTTGAATGAGAAGCTGAATCTGACCGCGGACGCAGGAAAGCTCAGGGAGTCCTTCCCGGCGGACTTTATCAATTTTGTGGTGAGCCGCTGTGAGCGGGGAGAGGATATCGAGTTTGAGCTCTTTGAGGGCGCGGACGACGCGGATTACGACCTGTTCATCAACTATTATGACAGATGCTGGCAGGCATTGCAGGAGGAGAAGCCTGAGGAGGCTGCAAAGCTCTTGGAGGAGGCTGCGGGACTTCATATTTATCATCCCACCATGGAAATCTGCAGGGGCAATCTTCTCTATGCTCAGGATAAAAAGAGTGAAGCCGGGGCGTTTGTGAGAGCCCTGTATCAAAAATATCCGGATAATTCCATGGTGAGCTACAATACTGCGGAGATGCTGTGGAAGCTGGAGGAGCGTGACGAGGCGGCGGATATTTATCTGAAGCTGAAGGCGGAAAATGACAAGCATTATATGGCGAATCTGCGTCTCACGGAATGGTATTACGACAAGGGAGAGTATGCGGAGGCGAAAAAGTGCGCCGAGTCGGTGCTGTCCTCGGGGGCGGACGATTCCTTTATGGAGCTTTTGACCAGGGTCAACAGCAAGCTGGAGAAGGATTTGGAGCGGCGCTTCCTCGAGGAGCAGGACTGGGAGGCGGGACTTGAGCTGTGCTGGTGCTATCTGCAGGATGGCAAGACCAGCAGGGGAATCCGGCTTGCCACAAGGATAGAGAAGTCGGTCACCGCCGAGAAGGAGGCCGAGTACAATGGGCTTCTGGCAAAGCTCTTTGTGGAGGAGGCTGAGTTTGAGGACGCCATCTATATGGCGGGAGTCTGGGAGAAGCTGCTGCAGGAGAAGCTCTTATCCGACGAGAGTGAGGAGGAGAAAGAGAAGGATCGGGATCGCATCCGGCAGGCCTATATGATCCGTATGCAGTGCTATAAGAGTCTGGGCTATAAGGAGAAGGAATATTTCGAGAAGGCAATAGAGGAGATTGAGGCGGTTGAGACCGGGACGCCCCGGGATATCGGGCTCTGGCTGGAGAAGGCACAGATTTACATGGAGATGGAGGAGTACGACAAGGGTTTGGAACTCACGTCCCGCATGATAGAGGAATATCATGTGTACGCGGCTGCCGCCACCGCCATGGAGATTTACCGCAGACAGTGGGAGGCGGGCGGCGTAGTGCAGAATGCCCGCATCTGTATTCAGAATTTCCCCGGATATATCCGGGCTTATGAGCATCTGGGCAGAGTGTATCTGGATTTAAAGGAGACCGAGGCTTTAAAGGAGCTTCTGGAGGAGGCCGAGAGGAATAAAATCGAGAGTCCCTATCTGGAGGCCTATCGGTATCAGCTGACGAAGAAGCCCCCTGAGGTGGATGTTCTGAACCGGCGGCTGGATGAATTTCAGAAAAAGTTTCAGGATAAGCTGGATGAGGGGGAGATGGTTTATTATGAGATGGGGCTGCCTGTGATCACGGAGTATCTCTACTGGTATCCGGGAGCGTATATGCTGCGCAGGAGAGCTTCTTTTCATAAGAGCGGAAGGCAGATGGAAAAGGCGCTGGAGGACTATGAGAAGGCTCTGATTGACGAGCCCGCCAATTCCTATATCCACAACGGCATGAGTGTTATCTATGTGCTCACGGGGGATTATGAGCGGGCGCTGGTGAGTCTCAAGAAGGCGATTCTCTATGGAGATTTGGAGTGGACAGCCGTGCTGTATTACCATATGGCGCGAATCTATATGATGCTGGGCGACAATGAGCAGGCTCTCGTCTGGTTCCGGTATTATGACAAGACCGCCGGGAAGGACGCCGGGCATCTGCGCAATATGGCGGAATGTCTGGCGCGTCTGGGCAGGACGGAGGAGGCTGCGGAGAAGATTGCCGCCTTCTACCGCAAGGAGGACGGCACCTTCTATGACGGCTATTACCGCTCTCTGGTGAATATTTATCACACTGCCCGGGACAGGGAACAGATGCACCGGGTGCTGGAGGAGTGGAACCGGAAGCAGCAGCACAGCACATCGCCCTTCTCTGCGTTGATGCCTAAGAGTATGCGCAGGAAAAAGGTGGATGAGGAGAGCATCGATTATTATGACCGCGCCGCATGGTGCGCCATGCAGGAGGGCGACGGCAGGACGGCTCTGACTCTGTTGGAAAAGCAGATCCGTCTGGGAGAACTGCGGGATGGCTCCAGTTCGAAGACAGGACTGGAGGATATGGTCTTTGCCGCCATTCTGTTCGGCGATGAAAAGCTGGGCAAAAAGTATGCGGCGAAGTTAAAGCTCTGGATGAACAAGGCTTCCTTCCGGTCGACGGATGAGGATTTCGACCGTCCCAAGGCGAAGCTTACCAGAGAATTTCTGGCCAATTATTACACGGCTTCGGACGAGAAGCTGCAGGAGATACTGGACAGGGAACAGGGCTGCACAATCTGCGGCTTCTGCCTGATGCCCCTGTGTCAGGAGTTGGAGGGTATGCGTATTTTGCTGCTCATCAGGCAGGGAAAGCGCAGGGAGGCGCTGGAGCGTCTTGCACATAATCTGGAGGTACAGCCCTTTGACGAGTACATGCTGGCTATTCAGGCCGTGATTGGATCAAAGTGAGGAATCAGGAATGATAGTAGGAATTGATTTGGGTACTACCAACAGTCTGGTGGCGTATTTTACGGAGGAAGGGCCGAAGATCATCCCCAACAGACTCGGTAAAAATCTGACGCCCTCCGTGGTGAGCGTGGACGAGGAGGGCAATGTATATGTGGGCGAGACTGCCAGAGAGCGCATGAGCCTCTATCCGGCCTCTGTGGCGCAGACCTTTAAGCGCAGCATGGGAACGGAGCGCACATACAATCTGAGCGGTCATCTGTTCAAGCCGGAGGAGCTCTCCAGCATGGTGCTGCGCGCCCTGAAGGAGGATGCGGAGGTCTATCTGGGCGAGGAGGTGACGGAGGCAGTCATCAGTGTGCCCGCCTATTTTGACGACAAGCGCAGGAAGGCCACCAAGCGCGCCGGGGAACTGGCGGGCTTAAAGGTGGAGCGCATGATTTCCGAGCCCACGGCAGCAGCGGTGGCATACGGTTTATATGACAAAAATCAGGACACCCGTTTTCTGGTCTTTGACCTGGGCGGGGGAACCTTTGACGTGTCCGTGCTGGAGCTGTATCACAATATTCTGGAGGTGCGGGCGGTAGCCGGAGACAATTATCTGGGCGGCGAGGACTTTACTCAGGAGATGGCAAAGCTGTTTTTACAGAAGGTAAAGCTGCAGGTATCGTCGCTCTCCGAAAAGGAGCAGGTGCGGCTGATGAAGGCGGCGGAGAAGGCAAAACGCGCCATAAGCGACGAGTCCTCCGTCACCATGAGCTTTTTATATAAAGAGGAGCTCAAGGAGGCTGTGATCACCGCCAAGGAATATGAGGAGGCCTGCGAGGAGCTTCTCATGAAGATTCGGGAGCCGGTGAAAAAGAGCCTTGCGGATGCGGGATTAAAGCTCTCCGATATCGACGAGGTGCTTTTAATCGGCGGCGCGACCAGACTCTCTATCGTGAGGGACTTTCTGATCCGGCTGTTTCGCAAGTTCCCGGATACAAAGTTAAATCCCGATGAGACGGTGGCGCTGGGAGCCGCGGTACAGGCTGCCATGAAGGAGAGGCGCGAGGAGGTCAAGGAGGTTATCCTGACCGATGTGTGCTCCTTTACGCTGGGAACCGAAGTGGTGGTGGAGTATGACGAGGGCAAGTTTGAGGACGGAAGATTCTGTCCTATCATCGAGCGCAATACCGTGATTCCCGCCAGCCATACGGAGCGCCTTTACACGGCGAGGGACAATCAGTCCTGCGTGCGCGTGCGCGTTTTGCAGGGTGAGAGCCGGTTCGCCAGAAACAATCTGTATCTGGGCGAATTGGAGATTGAAGTGCCGAAAGGCCCCAAGGGCAGCGAATCCGTGGACGTGACCTACACCTATGACATCAATTCCCTCCTGGAAGTGGAGGTTCGGGTGGTCTCCACAGGAATCTCCAAGAAGATGATCATCAAGGGACAGGATAATCAGATGACGGAGGAGGAGATCAAAAAACGAATGGAGGAGCTGGCCTATTTAAAGATCCAGCCCAGAGATTTCGAGGAAAACCGGCTGGTGCTGCTTCGGGCTGAGCGCATGTATGAGGAGGCTCTGGGAGAGCGCAGACAGCGGCTTGACCGTTATATCACAGCATTCGAGGCGGCCTTGAAGAGGGGCGACCACGATGAAATCCGGGAGACGCGGGAAGAATTGAATGACGTCCTGGAGGATGAGGACGACTAGGAGGATAAACCAATGCAAAAACGTGGTGTAAATGAATTGAGAAGAATGTATCTTGACTTTTTTGAGAGCAAGGAGCATTTGAAGATGAAGAGCTTCTCGCTGGTGCCGCACAATGACAACAGTCTGCTGATCATCAACTCCGGTATGGCTCCCCTGAAGCCTTATTTTACGGGGCAGGAGATTCCGCCCCGCCGCCGTGTGACCACCTGTCAGAAATGTGTCCGCACCGGCGATATTGAAAACGTGGGCAAGACCGCGAGACATCTGACTTTCTTTGAGATGCTGGGAAACTTCTCTTTTGGGGATTATTTCAAGCATGAGGCCATCCGCTGGAGCTGGGAGTTTTTGACCGAGCATGTGGGCATGGAGCCCGAGAGACTTTATCCGTCTATCTATTGTGAGGACGATGAGGCCTTCGATATCTGGACGAAGGAGATTGGCGTGCCCGCGGAGAAGATTACCCGTTTTTACAGAGACGAAAACGGCGCATGCGACAATTTCTGGGAGCACGGCGCAGGTCCCTGCGGTCCCTGTTCCGAGATTTATTATGACAGAGGCGAGAAATACGGCTGCGGCAAGCCTGACTGCAAGGTGGGCTGTGACTGCGACCGTTTTATGGAAGTGTGGAACAATGTGTTCACGCAGTTTGAGAGCGACGGCAAGGGCAATTACACGGAGCTTGCCCAGAAGAATATCGACACTGGAATGGGACTCGAGAGACTGGCAGTGGTGGTGCAGGACGTGGACTCCGTGTTCGACATCGACACCATGAAGGCCATCCGCGACTGCATCTGCGAGATTGCAGGGGTGAGCTATCAGGAGAACGAGGCTGAGGATGCTTCTGTCCGCCAGACAAATGTTTCTGTGCGGCTCATCACGGATCATATCCGTTCCTCTACTTTTATGATCAGCGACGGCATTATGCCCTCCAACGAGGGCAGAGGCTATGTGCTGCGCCGTCTGATCCGCCGGGCTGCAAGACATGGAAGGCTTCTGGGCATTCAGGGGAAATTCCTGGCGGATTTGAGCCGCACCGTCATCAATGAATGTAAGGACGGCTACCCGGAGCTGGATGAGAAGAAGGAGTTTATTCTGACGGTACTCACGCAGGAAGAGAATAAATTTGACAGAACCATCGACCAGGGCTTAAGCATTCTGGCGCAGATGGAAGAGGAGATGGCAGCGGACGGCGCGAAGGAGCTCTCCGGCGAGAACGCCTTTAAGCTCTATGATACCTATGGCTTCCCCATGGATTTGACAGAGGAAATCCTCGGTGAGAAGGGCTTTTCCATCGACCACGCGGGGTTTGCCCTGTGCATGGAGGAGCAGAAGACAAAAGCCCGAAAGGCGAGAAAGACAACGAACTACATGGGCGCGGACGTCACGGTGTACGAGTCCATCGACCCCGCCGTCACTACAGCCTTTGTGGGCTATGACAGGTTACAGCACAATTCCAAAATCACGGTGCTCACCACGGAGACCGAGCTGGTGGAGGCGCTCACCGACGGACAGGTGGGAACTGTCATCGTGGAGGAGACGCCCTTCTATGCAACCATGGGCGGTCAGAACGGCGATACCGGTGTGATCACCGCCGCGGACGGCAGCTTTGAGGTGAAGGATACCGTGAAGCTTTTGGGTGGCAAGGTAGGCCATATCGGCGTGGTGACAAAGGGGATGCTCAAGGTGGGCGATACGGTTACGCTTACCGTGAACGAGACACAGCGCGCCGACACCTGTAAAAATCACTCCGCCACTCATCTGCTCCAGAAGGCGCTCCGTGAGGTTCTGGGCAGCCATGTGGAACAGAACGGCTCTTATGTAGACGGTGAGAGACTTCGCTTTGACTTCAGCCATTTTCAGGCCATGACGGCGCAGGAGCTGGAGAAGGTGGAGCGGCTTGTGAACGACAAGATTGCGGAGGCCATCCCGGTGGTCACCGATGTGATGAATATCGAGGACGCCAGGAAGACGGGGGCAATGCAGCTCTTTGGCGAAAAGTACGGTGAGACAGTGCGCGTGGTGCGCATGGGCGATTTTTCCATTGAATTCTGCGGCGGTACGCATGTGGCCAACACGGCGTCCATAACCGCCTTCAAGATTCTCTCCGAGAACGGTGTGGCGGCAGGCGTGAGACGTATCGAGGCGCTGACCGGAAACGGCGTGTTTGCCTATTACCGCGGTCTGGAGCAGACTCTGGAAAATGCCGCAAGGGTGTTGAAGACCACGCCGAATACCATCGTGGAGAAATGTGAGCATGTCATGGCAGATATAAAGGCACTGACTGCGGAGAATGAGTCTCTGAAGAGCAAGGCGGCCAAGGACGCTCTGGGCGATGTGATGAATCAGGTAGTGGAGGTGAAGGGCGTGAAGCTCCTTGCCGCCAGCGTGAACGGTGTGGACATGAACGGCCTGAGAGAGCTGGGAGACCAGTTAAAGGAAAAGCTGGGCGAGGGCGTTGTGGTGCTCTTGTCCGAGCAGGAGGGCAGGGTAAATCTGGTGGCAATGGCCACGGATGGCGCAGTGAAGGCCGGGGCTCATGCGGGCAATCTCATAAAGGGCATTGCCGCGCTGGTGGGCGGAGGTGGCGGCGGGCGTCCCAACATGGCTCAGGCCGGAGGCAAGAATCCCGCCGGCATCGGACAGGCTGTGGCGGAGGCTGCCAAGGTGCTCGAGGGACAGCTGCAATAACAAATTATGGAGGAGTCGCATGAAGGAACTCAGGAAGGTGATTATAAAGACATTAATTGCTGTATGGGCTCTGGCGGGCGGCTCTCTTTCTATTATTCTGACCGGTTATGTGACAGACGTGCCTCTGGCAAAATATGTGTTTACCCTGTTTGAGAATCTGGACGGGCGGGGGATGGAATGCTGTCTGTTTGCACTGGGGATTGGAGCGGTCTTTTATCTGGTGCGGGACAGGCAGAAAGCCCCCTGGGTCAGCGCGCTCTCCGCAGTGTTTGCGGTCTGCACGGTATTTGGCATCAGCTATGCGAAGACGGATTCCTGGGACTGCATTTTCCTTTTCGGAAATCAATTCCTGCTGGCGGCGTTCGTGGCGCTGGGCTATTATTTTCTGTATAAGAACGCGATCCTGTTTATCGGTCTGGTTTTTGAGACCAAAAAGGAATGGCTGTGCGTGGAGGCGAAGAGCCGGCTGGGGCGCATTTTGTTTGAGGAGCATCCCTTTTGGGGGGCGTTTGTGTTTTTGCTTGTAACGGGGCTTCCATGGTTGATTGCCTTTTGTCCCGGGACGCTTCAGTGGGACGCCCACGGACAGCTGTGGATGGCTATGGGGGTGACGGAGCAGACTGGCTATCACCCGGTGTTTATCTCTGATTATATGGCGGGCTGCGTGATGCTCGGGCGCAGCTTATTCCACTCGGATTCCGTGGGGCTGTTTTTCTATACCTTTCCGCAGTTTCTGGCGCAAAGTCTGGTGTTTTCCTATGTGCTGACCGTGATGAAACGGCTTGACAGCCCTGTTTTGTTTCGTTGGCTGGCGCTGCTTTTCTGGGGCGTATTCCCCTATTTTCAGATTTGGGGTCTCACTATGGTGAAGGACAGCCCGTATTATATCTGTTTTGTGCTGCTGGTGGCCGTGTTGGCGGAAGTTCTGGCCATTGACGGACAGGGGATGCAGACAGCGCCGGCAATGCGTCGGGGTGCGGCGGATGAGGCCTTGCAGCCGCGGGGCAGGGTGTCCCGGCGGCAGTATGTGCTGCTGGCGCTGGGCGCAGGCGGCATGGTGCTTGCGCGAAATGACGGGAGATATGTGGTGGTCCTGACCCTGCTTGCGGCGCTCTTATGTTACCGCAGATATTGGAAGCTCTTTGTGATGGGCCTTGGCGTCTGTGTGAGTCTGCTTGTGGTGGAGGAAGGAATTTATATGCCCCTTGCGGGAATTGGAAAAGGACCTGCGGGGGAGATGCTGTCGGTGCCTCTGCAGCAGACGGCGCGGTATCTGCGGGAGCATTTTGACGAGGTGACAGAGGACGAGGCAGAGGTGTTGGAGCGGGGCTTTGAGGTGGAGCTTGCCGAGATTGCGCGTCGATATAAGCCGGAGATTTCCGACCCGGTGAAGGGGAGTTTTGTGGACAATCCCGACAGCGCATATTTGAAAGAGTACTTTGGGGTGTGGCAGGCACAGCTTGGGAAGCATCCTGATACCTATATTCAGGCATTCCTGAATCAGATTTACGGTTATTTTTACCCGGATTGTCCCAATCATGGCGACTATCTGACGGTGACTTATATCGGCAATTCGGAGCATTGGCAGGATGGGCACCTGGACATGGAATTTACCGTGAAAAACGGCGTTTTACGGGAATTTTTGAGACATTATATCTACACGGTGGAGAAGCTGCCGGTGCTGTCTTTATTGTATGGCTGCGGGATTTATACATGGCTGCTGTTTGGGGCTGGTGTCGGACTGATCGCAGGTAAAAAGCGCAGGGAATTGTGTGTCCTTGTGCCGGAATTGTGCGTGCTGCTTATCTGTCTGCTCTCTCCGGTAAACGGATATCTGCGCTATATGATGCCGGTGATGGCGGCGCTGCCGCTCTGGTCGGCATGGTGGTTTTATCAGACGGGAAATCAGGGGAAGATGAATACAAATGGAATCGATACGGACGGAACGGATATGAGTGGAATCAATACGGAGGAAAATGATGCGGATGAAAAATAAGGAGGACAGACGCTGTCTTTTGCTGAATATTTGCTTTGTTCTGGCGCTCTGCATCGTGATTCTACCGCTTTTGGCGCTGGGCGCGTATAATTTTCCCTCGGCGGATGATTGGAGCTATGGCAGAGACGCCTATAAGGCTCTGCAGGCGGGGGGTGGCATCGGAACAGTGCTGAGGATTTCCGGCGAGACGGTGGTGCGGTACTATGTGGGCTGGGAGGGGCGTTTTATGAATGCCTTTTTTGCCTCCCTGCAGCCGGGCATCTGGGGAGAGGAATACTATGTGGTGGTGGCATGGCTGATGCTGGGCGGACTGGTTCTGGGAGAGCTGTTTTTCTTTTATGAGCTGTTCTGCAAAGTGCTTTGCCGGGAAGGACACGAAAACCGATGGCTGTGGCTTCCAGTGGCAGCAGCTACATTGATGATACAGATTCTTTATACGCCCAGTGCTGTGGAGAGCTTTTACTGGTACACCGGCGCGGTGAATTATACCTTTGTGTTCGGCTTGTCCATGGTTCTGACTGCATTGTTTTTGAAATTGGGACTTGGCGGCACAAAAGGCTGGAGGTTTTGGCTGACTGCCGTGGCGGCAGGAATTCTGGCTGTGGCGGTGGGAGGTGACAATTATTCCACCAGTCTGTCCACTTTTCTGTTCATGCTGAGCTCTTATCTGCTGCTTCCGATATTCTGCAGGGATGAGGCAGCGTCAAAGGATTGGTTTCATAAGAAATTTTTCAAGCGGCTTTTGTGTCGGACCTGGTATCTCGCCGTGTTGACGGGTGGGAGCCTTCTGGCATGTCTTCTGGCGCCGGGAAATGCAAAGCGTCTGGAGGGAAATTTTGGGGGCGCAACCACGGGAAATGCTGTGGAAGCAGTGCTGCAGTCCCTGTGGCGTTCCTTTACCAATATCTGGTCATGGACTGATGTGAAAATATTACTGATGCTTCTGGTGATCCTGCCCTTTGTGTGGCTGGCGGTGAAGAATATGGCGTATGAATTCCGGTTTCCGGGCGTTTTCACATTATTTACGTTCGGACTCTATGCCTCCCAGATTACCTCCACTCTCTATGTGGACGGAACAACCGGCGGCGGCAGAGTTGCGGCAATTTTGTATTATTCCTATCATGTGTGGCTGGTGGGAAATGTGTGCTATTGGACGGGATGGATTTGCAGGAGGAGACAAAAGTGGCCTGTATTTATGGGGAAGCTGGCTGCCGTGCTGCGGCCTCTTGCGCACAGATTTTTGATTCCCTACTGTGTTGTGACGGGAGTGCTTCTGGCAGGGGTGATTTATACCTGCGATTTGCGTGAGATTTCCAGCTACAGGGCTTACCGCGACTTACGGCAGGGCTGGGCGAAGCAGTATGCCATAGAGTGGCGGGAGCGTCTGGAAGTGCTGCACGATAAGACGATCACACAGGTGGAGTTCGCGCCGCTGTCCGTGTACCCGGAGACCCTGATTTATACGGATTTGCAGGATGAGGAGGGCTATATCTGGGTGAACAAGGCCTGCGCCAATTATTATGACAAGGAGTATATTCACATTGTGAATGCCGCAGAATAAGACTGCGGACTGTTGAAAATACAAACTGTCGGACAACAGGGATGGATAAAGCCGCGGAAACGGAGAGACAGATTAGTGAGCGAAGAATGGAAAACAGAAGATATCGGCATAAAGGATATCGACATAGAGGATTTCGGTGCAGAAGCGGTTGATGAGGAGGAGCAGGAGCGGATGCGCAGAAGGAGAGAGCGTATTCGCAGAATGCGGCAGGAAAAGGAACGGCGGCTGAAACTGCAGCGGATATGTAAGCTTGCGCTGCCGGTGGCGGTGGTTGTGCTGGCGCTTGGCATCGGCGCGCTTGTCCGTGGAGTGTCGGCAAAGGGAGCGGCTCAATACGGACACGAAGGGCGGGATGACGTTTCAGAAGGAGATGCCGCAGCTGTGAGCCCGCTCGTCCATATCGGGGATATGGCAGGACGGGCATTTGGCGCCGCGCTGCGGACAGTGGACGAGAGCGGGCTGGACAGGCAGAGCGGAGAAGAACCGGAAGCTGCAGAACCGGAAGGAACAGGGACAGCAGGAAAAGCGACAGAGACAGCAGGAACAGAAAATGGACAGGCTGGAGAGGATGCAGCGGTTGCAGCGGCGTCCTCCAGAGTGTATGCGGCTCACACCACGGCGCAGACGGCGGAGCCGCCCGAGGAAGTCAACAGTAAGTATGCCGTGTTTATCGATTTGGAATCGGGAGATATTCTGGCGCAGAGGGATTATCTTGCGGTAATCAATCCCGCGTCCATGACAAAGGTGCTCACTGTGCTGGTGGCGGCGGAGCATGTGGAAGATTTGGACGATACGTTTACCATAACTATTGATATCACGGACTACAGCTATTCTAACGGCTGCAGCAGCGCAGGCTTTGCGGTGGGGGAGACTGTGACGGTGCGGGATTTGTTTTACGGAACGATTCTGCCCTCCGGGGGAGATGCGGCGGTGGCGCTGGCTACTTATGTGGCGGGCAGCCATGAGGCTTTCGTGGAGATGATGAACGAGAAGGCGGAAGCGCTGGGACTTTCCGACACCACACATTTTACCAATTGTGTGGGATTGTATCATGAGAACCATCACTGTACAATTTATGATATGGCTATGATCATGGAGGCCGCTCTGGATAACGAGCTTTGCAGAGAGGTGCTGAATGCGCATATCTATACCACTTCCGCCACAACAGCGCACCCTCAGGGGATTACGATTTCCAACTGGTTCCTGCGCAAGATTGAAGACAAGGACACCGGGGGAGAAGTGGTCTGTGCAAAGACCGGTTATGTGGTACAGTCGGACAGCTGTGCGGTCAGCTATGGCGTGGATAAGAGCGGCAGAGGATATGTGTGCGCCACGGCAGGAGCCTACAGCTCATGGCGCTGTATCTACGACCATGTGGCGTTATATAAAAAATATGCACAGGAATAAAATCAGAGATATCCATATCCTCAGAGTGTATATTTTGTTTTGGAGATGGTATATATTCGAAAGACAGAATGGAGGCAGGGACTGTTGGAGCACAATGTCAAAATGATGCCGACATATATCAAGGTGCGCGGCGCAAGAGTACATAATCTGAAAAATGTTGATGTTGATATCCCGCTGAACAGGATTGTCGGAATAGCGGGAGTGTCCGGTTCCGGAAAATCTTCTCTGGCATTGGGAATCCTGTATGCGGAGGGATCCCGGCGGTATCTGGAGGCTTTATCCACCTATACGAGAAGACGCATGACACAGGCAGAAAAGGCACAGGTGGATGAGGTGCTGTATGTCCCTGCCGCACTTGCGCTCAGACAGCGCCCCGGTATTCCCGGTATACGCAGTACCTTTGGAACGGGGACTGAGCTTTTGAACAGTCTGCGTCTGATGTACTCGAGACTTGCAGAGCATCGTTGTCCGAACGGGCATTATGCAAAACCATCCCTGAAGGTTGCGGCAGGTCAGGAGCTTGTATGTCCGGAGTGCGGCAGGAGCTTTTTTGCGCCGAGCGCGGAGGAGCTGGCATTTAACAGTCAGGGCGCATGCAGGCGTTGTGACGGAACAGGGATTGTTCGGACAGTGGACGAATCAACGCTCGTGCCGGATGAGTCTCTTTCCATCGATGAGGGTGCCGTCGCTCCGTGGCAGACCCTGATGTGGTCACTTATGAAAGATATTGCCCGTGAAATGGGAGTTCGGACAGATGTGCCTTTTAAAGAACTGACAGAAAAAGAAAGGGATATTGTGTTCCACGGGCCGGCAGTTAAGAAAAATATCATCTACCAGAACAAGACCAGCGGCGCTGCGGGAGATATGGACTTTACTTATTTTAATGCAACCTATACCGTGGAAAATGCACTGTCCAAGGTGAAGGATGAGAAAGGGATGAAGCGGGTAGAGAAATTCTTGAGACAGGGCGTATGCCCGGACTGCGGCGGGACCAGGCTCTCAGAGGAGGCACGGGCAGCGAGACTTCGCGGAATTTCGCTTGCTGAGGCCTGTGCGATGACACTTTCTGATTTGTCAGTATGGGTAGAAGGCGTACCGGATTCTCTGCCGGAGGAAATGCGGCCTATGGCGGAGAGTATCTGCGAATCCTTTCAGAGCGCGGCAAAGCGACTGACAGATCTGGGACTTTCCTATCTCACGCTGGATCGCGCAGCATCCACCCTGTCCACGGGGGAGAGGCAGAGAATGCAGCTTGCAAGAGCGGTCAGAAACCGCACGACGGGTGTCCTGTATGTGCTTGATGAGCCGTCTATCGGTCTGCATCCCTCCAATATGGAAGGCTTGACGGGCGTCATGCATGATCTCCTGCAGGATGGCAATACCGTAATTCTGGTGGATCACGACGTGCATGTGCTCTCTGAAGCAGACTGGCTCATTGAGATGGGACCGGAGGCCGGAGCGGGCGGGGGCACGATCATCGCGCAGGGAAGTCTCAGAGATGTAGAGCGCAATCCGGATTCTCGAATAGGAAGATTTCTCACAGGGGATGCCGTGATCAATATTAGAGACCATATCCCTTCAGAGCAGATGTTTGAGCTGGGTACGATACAGCTTTCCACTTCTGAAATCCATACTGTGAAACCATTGGATGTGGATTTCCCGAAGGGGCGGCTGATTGCCGTGACGGGTGTGTCCGGTTCCGGGAAGACGACAATGGTTTTGGAAAGCCTGATTCCAGCGCTGGATGCCTCCATAAAGGGGAAAAAGCTTCCGGAGCATGTGCGTCTGGTTTCAGCCGATGGCATCCGCCAGGTTAAGCTGATCGACGCGACACCGATTGGGGTAAATGTCCGCTCTACGGTGGCGACCTATGCCGATGTGCATGATGAGCTGCGCAAGATATATGCGAAAACACCGGATGCCAGGGACAGAGGATATAAGGCGGGAGATTTTTCTTATAACACGGGTAAACTGCGCTGTCCGGTCTGCGACGGCACAGGTTCCATCAGCCTGGATGTGCAGTTTTTGCCGGATGTGGAGATTACCTGTCCGGATTGCGGCGGTTCACGGTATGCGAAGGAGGCAGGTCTGGTTCGGAGGATTTCAAAAAAGAGCGGCGCATTTACGCTCCCTGAACTTATGGATATGAGTATTGATGAGGCTCTGGATGCCTGCGTGGATATTCCGAATGTAGAGCGGAGGCTTCAGGTGCTGCATGACCTTGGACTTGGTTACCTGACACTGGGAGAAGAAACACCGAGTCTGTCCGGCGGGGAGGCACAGAGGCTGAAGCTGGCAAGCGAGATGGGAAAGGGGCAGTCAGACTCCGTATTTGTCTTTGATGAACCGACCATCGGTCTGCATCCTCTGGATGTGGAGACACTTTTACGGGTATTTCAGAGACTGATTGAAAATGGAGCTACCGTCATTGTGATCGAGCATGATCTGGATGTCATTCGCAATGCTGATTATGTGATAGATATGGGACCGGGAGGTGGTATCCACGGCGGCAGGATAATTGCCAGGGGTACACCCCGGGAGATTTGCGATGATAAGGATAGCCTAACCGGGAAATATTTGAGACGCTAAAGACTCTGTCTGTTGATGTGGGATATAGAAGTGAGTATATGGCAGGAGGTTTTGGAAAATGTCACTGAATAAGGAGCAGGAAAAACGGCTGGATTATCTGCTCAGGGAATTTAAGGAAGATTCCGTGCAGTACAGAGATTTGGAGGTGGGAGACCGCTATGAGGACAAGAGAATGGCGCTTCGCTCCCTGATGAATATACGTATGCCGCGGCACATGTCAGAGGCTGTGCTGAAGATACAGGATGAGTTTTTGACTGAGGAGGCGAAGGAGAAGGGAATTGTCACGCTGGCGGAGATTCCCGATGCGAAGGCGCAGTATGGGTGCAAAAATCCGTATGCGGATAAGCTGTCCGTCTGGCAGGGGGATATCACGAGACTTTCCGTGGACGCCATTGTGAACGCCGCCAATTCACAGATGCTTGGCTGTTTTGTGCCATGCCATAAATGTATTGACAATGCCATCCACAGCGCTGCAGGCATCAGGCTGCGCGAGGAGTGCGGGTACTATATGAATCGCAGGAGGATGCAGGCCGGGCAGGGATATGAGGAGCCTGTCGGACAGGCGATGCTGACAAAGGGGTATAATCTGCCTGCAAAATACGTCATTCACACAGTGGGACCGATAGTTGGGTATCAGTTGACCGATTCCCTGCGAAGGGCTCTGGCGGATTGTTATGACAATGTGCTTAAATGCTGTGTGGAAAATGGAATCCGCACAGTCGCCTTCTGCTGCATCAGCACCGGCGAATTTCATTTTCCAAATGAAGAAGCAGCAAAGATTGCGGTAAAGACGGTTACGGAATTTCTGGCGGGGCAGGGTGACAAATTTGACCGCGTCATATTCAATGTATTTAAAGATCTTGATCGGGCTATCTATGAACGGGAATTGAGCCACCAGGGGGTATAAGCGATGAGAGATTCAAAACAGAATTCTTTTTTGGAGGGCTCCATTTTTAGAGCGTTAATCCGATTTGCGGTGCCGGTGCTGGGAGCGCTCATCCTGCAGGCGGCTTACGGTGCGGTGGATTTGATGGTGGTGGGCTGGTTTGGGGACGCAACCAGCATTTCTGCAGTGGGAACAGGAAGCAGCTTTATGCAGATGGCAACCTTTATTATTACCAGCCTTGCCATGGGCTCTACCGTGGTGATCGGGCAGCATATAGGGGAGCAAAAGCCTGAGGAGGCCGGGAACACTGTGGGAACCACCATTTTGCTCTTTGCCGGCATCGGAGCCGTGATGACGGTGGTGCTGGAGCTTTTTGCCGGAAAGATTGTGGGGATGCTGCAGGTTCCCGCGGAATCTGTGGATAAGACCATACTATATCTGCGCATCTGTTCGGCGGGCATTCTGGTGATCATTGCCTACAATGTGATCAGCGGCGTCCTGCGGGGGGTGGGAAATGCTAATTTACCTTTCCTTTTTGTGGGGATTGCCTGTGTGGTGAATATCATAGGGGATTTGCTTTTGGTGGGCGTGTGTAAATTGGATGTGGCGGGCGCTGCGCTGGCGACGGTCCTTGCACAGTTTGTCTCCGTGGTGCTGTCGGCGGTGATCATCCGAAAACAAAAGCTTCCCATCTCGTTTTCCCGCGGGCAGTGCAGGATTTATGCCAGAGAATTGAAAAGGATATTAAATGTAGGCGTACCCATTGCTGTTCAGGAGACCATGGTGCAGATTTCCTTTCTTGTGGTCAATACCATTGTAAACGAGATGGGACTCATGCCCTCGGCAGGATATGGAATCGCTCAGAAGATCATCTCCTTCATTATGCTGGTGCCGTCCTCGGTGATGCAGAGCGTATCTGCCTTTGTGGCACAGAATATAGGGGCAGGGCAGAAGGAGCGGGCGTGGAAAGGCTTTCTCACCGCAATGGGTACCGGATGCGCCGTAGGGGTGATTATCTTTTTTGGAGGTTTTTTTGGAGGCGGAGCGATGTCCTCGATTTTTACTGACGACAGGGAGGTTATCGCCCAGAGCGCAGATTATTTGAGGGGATTTTCGATAGACTGTATTTTGACCTGTGTGCTGTTCAGCAGTATCGGTTATTTTAACGGACGGGGAAGGAGTATTCCGGTGATGATTCAGGGGTTATCCTCTGCGTTCTTCATCCGGATCCCTGTTTCTATTTTGATGTCGCGGCTTCCGAATGCATCGCTGATGCTGGTGGGGCTGGCGACGCCGATTACCACTGTTTACGGGATTCTCTTTTTTGTGATATGCTTTGTGAGGTTGAGAAAGGAGAAGACGGGATAATCTCCATGTGAGAATAAGACATTCGTTTTTCATTATTATTTGGAGTTTAGGGCAGCCGCTAATTTTTTCTTCATCTCAGCAATATAGGTGTCTTTCTGAGCAAGTTCCGCCTGATATGCAGCTTGACAGGTGTTCAGTTCATGCTGCACTTTCCGAAGTTCTTCCTGTGCTTTCCGCGCCTCTTCCCTTGCTTCCTGGGTCTGCCTCCGCTCTGCCTGGATATCCATCGTCACGTTTTCAAACAATCTTCCCATCTTGCGCTCCTTTATCT
>N._stephensi_711_cecum__coassemble_5_pt1 | contig 95617 bp, 85 predicted proteins | sample N__stephensi_711_cecum__metabat2_high_PE_008 | metagenome-assembled genome bin N | reverse complement strand
CTTTAAGGTGCATCCATGCACCGTAAAGCCTGAAATGCGCATCCGTGCGCATTTCTCCCTGGTCGCCGGCTCGCACTATAAGAAAACGCACCAACCAAAACCAACGCCGCACAGCCAGCCCTGTCTCCTCCTGCCTCGATACCACCCAATGCAGTCGGCACAATGCCCGGAGGGAATAGTGGGCGAAATTTCAGCCGCTTAACCCAAAATAAAATATTGTGGGGCTATATTCAGTCGGTGTGAGGTGGGGTGAGAACGGGAGGCTTGGGCAGGCTTTGGCGGAGGTTGGTGCGTTTTCTTATAGTGCGGACAGAAAACAAGGGTGAAATGCGCACGGATGCGCATTTCAGGCTCTGCGGCGCATGGATGCGCCTTAGAGCCGACCCGCAGATTGCGGGATACTACACCGCACTATTAGAAAACACCCAATCTCTGCTCCGTCTGCCCAAGCCTCCCGTTCTCATCCCGCCGGCACTCGCAAAACGACCATCACAATCTTCTTGAATCCTGTCGGGGCTGGATGTATACTGGAGGAGTAAGGCAAAATGTACCCGGAGGGAAGCGGAGTATGATACAGAGAAGTGATATTCTGTCTATGGAATATTTGAAAATGTCGGAGTTTACCGGAAGCTTTCAGGGGATGCGCTATCGTCTGGAGCGTGTGAGCGAGGGGGAGGAAAAAAAGCTTAAGGCGACTGTCTGGCCGGAGCCTTTTAATTTTTTTACCACGCCGGAGGAGGAGAAGAGCAGTGAGCTGTTTTCCTTTGACGAGGATGGAGTGACTGACGCTGTGGACTGGATGAACGACAGGTATTTTGAGGGGAAGAAACGATTTGAGCAGGCGCCGAAGCAGTGGGACAGTTATCGGATGCCATAATTACGGATAGACGGTGACCGAGCGGCAAAACAGGAGCGGACCTGCCTGACAGTCTATGCCGTCAGGTAAGTCCGCATGGTGCGCAGGGCATTTTTTTCCAGTCGGGAGACCTGTGCCTGGGAGATGCCGATGAGGTCTGCCACCTCCATCTGGGTCTTGCCCTCAAAGAAGCGCAGGGTGATGATTTCGTGCTCGCGGCTGCTGAGCATTTTCATGGCGTCGCTCAGGGAGAGATGTTCCACCCAGGTCTCTTCCTTATTTTTTTTGTCGGAAATCTGATCCATGACGTAGAGGGTGTCGCCGCCATCGGTAAAGACCGGCTCATAGAGGCTCATGGGATTCTGGATGGCGTCCATGGCGTAGACGATATCTTCCTTGGAGATGCCCACTTCGGAGGCGATTTCTTCGATGGTGGGCTCCTTGAGGTTCTGGCGGGTGAGAGCCTCGCGCACATAAATCGCCTTGTAGGCGGTGTCCTTCAGGGAGCGGGAGACGCGGATGGAACTGGAGTTGTCCCGCAGGAAGCGGCGGATTTCCCCGATGATCATGGGCACTGCATAGGTGGAAAATTTTACATTCAGACTTGTGTCAAAATTATCGATGGCTTTTATCAGTCCGATACAGCCGATCTGAAACAGATCATCCACATTTTCATTGCTGGAGGAGAAGCGTTTGATGACGCTCAAAACCAGCCGCAGATTTCCTTCTATATAGGCCTCTCTGGCCGCCATATCCCCGTCCTGTATCCGCGCAAAGAGCGCCTCTTTTTCCCCGTTTTTTAACAGCGGCAGTCTGGATGTGTTCACTCCGCAGATTTCGACTCTTCCCTGTGCCATTGATCTTTCCTCCTGTATTTTACTCTTCACAAAGTGGTATTAACAAGTATGTACCGAGAGCCGTTTCAATATTCTGCACCGGATTTCAAAAATAAATATTTTTGAGCCGGGGACAAAAACCTTTTGAAAAACCGCGCATATGATAAAAATGACAACTGATATTATGAGGATAGAGAGAACATGCTTTTTTCGGAGCTTCGGTGTAAGGATGTCATCAATGTGAAGGATTGCAGAAAGTTGGGCAGGGTATGCGATCTGGAGTTTGACGAGTGTAAGGGCTGTATCTGTAAAATCATGGTTCCCGGAGGAAATAAAATGCTCAGTTTCCTGCGCTGTGAGCCGGACATAGAGATTCCCTATCGGGATATCTGCCAGATAGGACCGGAGGTAATTTTGGTTGACATAAAAGATTGCAGCTGTTATAATAAAAAATAACACATGCTCTTGAATTGGAGATAAAAACCGGGAAATTTCCCCAAACATTGATTCCGCTGAAGCGGCAGGAGGTAAACAAATGAAGTGTCCTTTTTGCAGTCACGAAAATACCAGAGTAATTGATTCCAGACCTGCGGAGGATAACAATTCCATCCGCCGCCGCCGTGTGTGCGATGAGTGTGGAAAGCGTTTTACGACCTATGAAAAGATTGAGACCATTCCCCTGATCATCATTAAAAAGGATAATAATCGCGAGACCTACGACCGTTCCAAGATTGAGGCCGGTGTGCTGAGAGCCTGCCATAAGAGGCCGGTCAGCGCCCAGCAGATCACGGAGCTGGTCGATGCGGTGGAGACAGATGTGTTCAATATGGAGGAGCATGAAATTCCGAGTCAGGCTATCGGCGAGCTGGTGATGAACAAGCTCAAGATCATGGATGCGGTAGCTTATGTCCGTTTTGCCTCCGTGTATCGGGAGTTTAAGGATGTCAATACCTTTATGGATGAGTTGAAGAAGGTTTTGAACTAAATGAATGAGAAAGCGAAGGAAGCAGATGTGGTATCAGATACGATATCAGTCTGCTTCCTTAAAATTTTGTATTTCAGCGGGGCATGTGCCGGTGCAGGAAGTGGCGCAGACAGAGCAGGTACAAAAGGCTCAGCACAATCTGTCCTGCCAGCATTCCCCACAGATAACCTGTGATGCCGAATGCGGGGATGGCCTTAAATACAAAGAGCAGGCGAAGCAGCAGCGCGATGACATTCATGACAAAGATGGTGCCGGCCTTGCCCAGTCCCTGCAGGATGCTCGAGAGGGTCGTGTCCAGATAGAGGAAGGGACACAGGAAGCTCAGGGTGGTGATGAAATGTCCCGCCAGCGGGCTGTCAAAGAGCACTCTGCCCACAAAGCTTCCCGACACAAAAAAGACGGACAGGCAGCCAAAGCCCAGTATGCCGCAGAATTTGACCGTGCGGAGAATGGCCGATTTTACCGCCTGTAAGTCCCCCAGAGCGTAATTTTCGGAGATCAGGGGCAAAAGCAGCACGGAGACGGAGTTGGTCAGCGCATTTGGAAAGAAGATCAGGGGCATGGCCATACCGGTGAGCACTCCATAGACGCTGAGCGCTGTGGCATTGTCATAGCCGTACAGGCGCAGCATGGCAGGGATGGAGACGGATTCCACGCTCTGCAGGAAATTCAGCACGATGCGGTTTAGGGTGAGCGGAAGCGCCATGGCGAGGATATTGCGGATCATTCTGCCATCATGCAGCGCGCGGGCGCCGGGTGCGGGGCTGTCGGGGAGGACAGCGGCGGTGCGCCGGTGCAATACCTGAAAAATGGCTGTCAGAGATACCGACATGGAGACGAACTCGCCCACGGTGAGACCCAGCACTGCCACGTTTATGGAGGGAGTCTGCCCCTTTGCGATGACGGAGGCGGACGTTAAATACACACAGCCGACCCGGGCTAATTGTTCCAGAAGCTGGGCTGCCGCAGGCGCCCCGGTTTTTTTGATGCCGTAGAAATAGCCGTTGATGCAGGAATGAATGCTGCTGAACGGAATGGAGAAGGCCAGAATGCGCAGCATGGATTCCGTGCGCGGCTCAAGCAGCAGCCGCACTGCGATAAAATGAGCCTGACTGTAAATGAAGGCGCAGCACAGGAGGGAGAGGGGAACGGAAATAGTGAGTCCGGTGATCAGAGGGCGGAAGCGCTGCCCCTTTCTGGTGGTATATTCCGCCACAAATTTTGATATGGCGGTCTGGTAGGCGGCCGCGCACAGAGAGAAGGAGAGGGCGAGCACGGGGCTTAACAGCTGATAGATGCCCATGCCCTCCTCGCCAAACAGCCGGGAGAGGTAGATGCGGTAAAAGAATCCAATGGTGCGAGTGACAAGGCCTGTGGCAGTGAGGATGAAGGTGCCCATGATCAGAGGCCGTCCCGCCAGGGAAAATTGTTTTTTCATGATGGAGTCCTTTATTGCAGAACTTATAATTATTATATTTTTGCGGAGTGGTTGACAGAACCGGATTCCGGTGATATATTGACAGATGAAAACCTGGTAAAATGGTAGGAAATAAAAAGGAGGCAGGTTTATGATCTATTTAGATAATGCGGCGACCACGCGGATGGCGCCGGAGGTGCTGGAGGCTATGCTGCCGTTTTTCGCGGACGATTATGGCAATCCCAGTACAATTTACAGCCTGGGGGCAAAGGCCAAACGGGCGGTTGCCGGGGCGAGGGAGCATGTCGGCGCTCTGATTGGGGCGAAGCCTGAGGAGATTTATTTTACGTCCGGCGGGACGGAGGCGGACAATTGGGCTCTGAAGGCGGTGGCGGAAAGCTATGCGGACAAGGGGCGGCATATCATTACCACCAAAATCGAGCATCACGCCGTCCTGCATACCTGTGAGTGGCTGGAACGGCAGGGCTTTGAGGTCACTTATCTGGATGTGGACGGGGATGGTCTGGTGCATGTGGAGGATGTGCGGGCGGCTATCCGACCGGATACCATTCTTATCAGTGTCATGTTTGCCAATAATGAGATAGGCACCATAGAGCCCATTGCGGAAATCGGCGCGCTGGCTCATGAACATCGTATTCTGTTTCACACGGATGCGGTACAGGCCTTCGGGCAGATTCCAGTGGATGTGGAGGCGATGCGTATCGATCTGCTCAGCGCCAGCGCCCATAAGGTAAACGGCCCTAAGGGAGTGGGCTGTCTTTATATCCGCAGCGGCGTCAAAATCCGTTCGTTTCTGCACGGCGGCGCTCAGGAGCGGGGCAGAAGGGCGGGAACCGAAAATGTGCCCGGCATTGTAGGCTTTGGGGAGGCGGCCCGACGGGCGGGGCGTATGCTGCCTGAAAAGCAGGAGCGGGAGCAAAGGCTCAGGGATTATCTGATAAAACGTCTGGAGTCTGAGGTATCATGGTGCAGCTTGAACGGACACAGGAGCAGGAGACTGCCCGGCAATGTAAACTTTTCCTTTTCTTTTGTGGAGGGAGAATCTCTGCTCATCCGGCTGGATATGGAGGGCATCTGCGCCTCCAGCGGCTCCGCCTGTACTTCCGGCTCGCTGGATCCCTCTCATGTGCTTCTGGCAATCGGGCTGAAGCATGAGGAGGCTCACGGCTCTCTGCGCTTTACCCTGTCGGAGGAAAATACGAAGGAGGAGCTGGACACCGTGGTGGAGGCCGTGAAGAAAATTGTGGAGCTGCTGCGGCAGATGTCGCCGCTCTATGAGGATTTTTTGAAAAATCAGAGGGCAGAGAGCTTGGAAGTGATATGATAAAGCGATAAAGGAGATGTGAGCATGTATAGTGAGAAAGTGATGGATCATTTTTCAAATCCCAGAAATATGGGAGAACTGGAGAATCCCAAGGGCGTGGGAACCGTGGGGAACGCAAAATGCGGCGATATCATGCGCATTTATCTGGATATCGATGAAAACGGCATTATTCAGGATGTAAAGTTTAAGACCTTCGGGTGCGGGGCTGCCATAGCTACAAGCTCCATGGCCACAGAGCTTGTCAAGGGCAAATCCGTGCAGGAGGCCATGCAGGTGACCAACAGGGCGGTGATGGAGGCGCTGGACGGGCTGCCGCCGGTGAAGGTACATTGCTCTCTTTTGGCGGAGGAGGCCATTCACGCGGCGCTCTGGGACTATGCGCAGAAAAACAATATTGTGATTGAAGGCCTCAGGGAGCCTAAACAGGATATCCACGAGGAGGAGACGGAAGAGGAATAATTTGCTGACATTTGGACAGTTGTGGTGTATAATGGGGACAATTTATAAAAACAGTTTATAAAAAAGAACCGTTTACAAATCAGAAAGGAACATTGTCTTGATGTCTGATATCATAAAGGATTTAAAATATTTTTGGAGCCGAAAGCTTTTTGCGGCGGGACTTTTGGGGATGATGCTTCTCAGCTATGCCACTTTGCTGGCAAATCCCACGGTGGGGATCGACGATACCTCCTTCAAGCTTTATTATATTGACGGGGTGTCCCCTGCCATGGGGCGGTGGTGTCTTTATATGATCCATAAAATCTTTCCGCTGGATTATAATCCGTATTTTGTGGAGACGGTGGGACTGTTGTTTTTTTGTCTGTCGGTGTCTCTCTGGTGCGTGGTTTTTTACCGGATGTTCGGGCAGCGGATTCCCGTTTTGGTGTACACGCTCTTTGCGGGGGTGATGATTTCGAGCCCTATTTTGAGTGAAGTGGTGGTGTGGTATGTGCAGGACGGCATTTATCTGGGCTATGGCGTGACGGCGTTGGCCGTGCTATTTGCCATGGATGCCCTGGCGGGCAGGAGCGTCCCGGCGGGGAAGGGGCACCCCGGCGGGGAAAAAGCGTCCTGGCGCAGGTTGGCGCTCAGCGCATTGCTTCTGGCGGTGGCGCTGGGCTTCTATGAGGCCTTTATGATCGTGTTTCTCATGGCGCTCGTTATGATATTTATGTTAAATCGGGCGCTGACGCCGGAGCGGTATGAGAAAAGCCCTCTGCAGTGGCTGTGGAAATCCGGTTTGATATGTGCGCTGGGCATGGTGTTCCGCAGTCTGTTCATCAATGGGATCAGCGCGGTATTTGGGCTGGAGGAGCAGGCGCAGGTGTTAAAGAGCCGGGGGCTTGGCGATATTGCGGGGCTGATAGGAGGCTGGTTTGACGGAAGCCGCAGCGGGGATGAACTGTTGTTGATCTTGAAGGAATTTTTTGTGAAATATACGATTCATGGAATCGTATATCTGCCGGTGCTGGTTTTGGTGCTTGCGGAGCTTGTTTTGCTGGTTTGGGGAGTGCTGCAGACGGTGCGCCGGAGGGATGGCTGGATTCTGGCGGCGGTGTTTGGCATTTTGCTGCTCCCGTGGGTGATGCCGCTTCTGGAGGGCTCCGCCACCTATTACCGCTCCAGCGAGTATGTGCCGCTTTTGACTGCGTTTGCGGTGCTGCCCGCAGGCTATGAGCTGTGTCGGATGCCGCGCCCGCGCGTGGTGCGCGGAGTGGGATTGTTTCTCGCCTTTCTGCTCCTGTATCATCAGGGCTATGAGATGAATAAGTGGCTGCTGGTGGACGTCATGAAGTATGAGGATGACAGGCGGACGCTGGATGCGCTGGCGTTGGAGCTCATGGCGGAATATGATGTGGACAAGCCAATCTGCGTGGTCGGGAACAGGCCGACTCCGGTGAGTCTTTTGGAGGATGTGTACTGTCCTCAGTGGTCGAAGAAGTATGATTTGGTGAAATGGCTGGTGTGCGCGGTGGATGAGAGGATTTTTGAGAAATACGACACGCCGGAGGGCTATGCGGTGGCGGAGACGCCGCAGCTGTCCTTTATCAATTGGGCGAACAAGGCCTATTATGGCTTTGACAGGGAGCTGATCAAATTCTGGAAGATGCATGGATTTACCTTTACGGAGGACGGCAATCTGGATCATTACAGACAGGCGCGGAAGCTGATGAAGGATGCCCCGGTATGGCCGGGGAAGGGCTCCATCGTGGAGCAGGAGGATTATATTATCGTTAATTTTGGCAATTTTGACTGACGGCTGTGCGGCGGAATGAGAGGGAGAATGAACAGACGGGTGGTAGTGGGCATGTCCGGGGGAGTGGACTCTTCCGTGGCAGCCCTGCTTTTGAAAAGACAGGGATATGAGGTCATCGGCGTCACCATGCAGATATGGCAGGAGGAGACGCCGGAGCGTCAGGCACAGAACGGCGGGTGCTGTGGGCTGTCCGCGGTGGAGGATGCCAGGCGCGTGGCGGAGGTGTTGGATATTCCGTATTATGTCATGAATTTCAGGCAGGAATTTAAGCGGCATGTCATTGATTATTTTGTGGCGGAGTATCTGCGGGGGCGCACGCCCAATCCCTGCATTGCCTGTAACAGGTATGTGAAGTGGGAGGCGCTTTTGCGGCGCGGTATGGAGCTCGGGGCGGATTTTATCGCCACGGGGCATTATGCTCGGATTGACAGGCTGGAGAATGGCAGGTTTACCATACGCAATTCCGTGACGGCGGAAAAAGACCAGACCTATGCGCTGTATCAGCTCACTCAGGAGCAGCTTTCGCGCACCCTGCTTCCCGTGGGAGACTGCACGAAATCAAAGATCCGGGAGCTGGCGAGGGACGCCGGGCTTCCCGTGGCGGACAAGCCGGACAGTCAGGAGATCTGCTTTGTGCCGGATGACGATTATGCGGCTTTTATTGAGCGCGAGGCGGAGGTGCGGCCGGGGAATTTTGTCACCTCGGACGGCAGGATCCTGGGGCGGCATAAGGGTATCACGCATTATACGCTGGGGCAGCGCAGAGGTCTGGAGCTGCCCATGGGCAGACGGGTGTTTGTGACGGGGATACGGCCTGAGACCAATGAGGTGGTGGTGGGAGAGAATGAGGAGCTCTTTTCCACGGAGGTGTTTTGTGACAGCGTGAATTTTATGGCAGTCCCGGATTTGGAGGAGCCGATGCGGGTGCGGGCGAAAATCCGTTATAATCATCCGGGGGAGTACTGCACGGTGGAAAAGCTCTCGGAGGACAGGCTGCGTTGTCGTTTTGAGAGACCTGTGCGCGCGGCGACGCCGGGGCAGGCCATTGTGTTTTATACGGGAGAGTATGTGCTGGGGGGCGGCACAATTTTATAGAAGAGGTTCCCGGATAGCGCCGCCTTACATACATTAAAGGGAATGTGTTGTGGATCACAAAGACCAAGATCAGGAGGGAATGAAAATATGGATTCCTGTCAGAGTTGTTTGTACGCCTCCGTGCAGGGGACGATTGTGGATATGACGCCGGCGAGGACGGGAGATGGCCGTTTGGACAGTTGTATTCTGTATTTTACGGTTGAGGATGACAATGGAAATGTGGTGAATTTTATGGTGACGCCGATGACCTATGTGGTGGATTATAAACCGCTGGGCGTGGGGATGCAGTGTACTTTCTGGTATCGGACGGATGTGCCGACGCTTTTGATTTATCCGCCCCAGTATACGGCTGTGGTGGCGGCTCCCCGGAGGGGGGAGCGGATGATTGATGTGAGCTTCTATGATGCTGCGCTGGTAAATGAGGAGCGCACGCTGCAGCTGCACATGGATCGCTCGGTGGCGCTTCGCACGACGAACAATCAGTATTTTCAGGGAAGTCCCGCAAACCATAATCTGGTGGTGACTTATACCAATTCTACCAGAAGCATCCCCGCACAGACCACGCCTGAGAGCATCGTGGTGCTGTGCGATGAGCTGCAGCAGGGATAGCCGGAGGTTTAGTCCGGGATCAGCACGCGCTGCAGGATTTCGTCCTGCACAACGAGTTCCCTGGCCGCCTGTCGGTATTTTTCCTCATGGAGATAGGTATGCCTGTGGGGCTTGATGCTGGGCGAGAGGTCGATGGCGCGCAGAAAATCGCTCTGCTTCATCTTCAAGGTTTCGGCATAGTCCCAGAAGCCGGTTTCCGTGAGCACCGTGTTGACACGCACATAGCGGTGGTTCTGCACCTTTGCCATGATGTAGGTGGCGATGCCCACCTGGATGCCGTGAAGCTGGGGCGTCTCCAGAAGCTTATCCAACGCGTGGGAAATCAGATGCTCGCTGCCGCTGGTGGGAGCGCTGTTTCCCGCGATTTCGTTGGCGATGCCGCTCATGGATAGGGAGTCCAGAAGCTCTTTTAAAAAGATTTCGTCCTTGATGCTTGTATAGGGGGTGCGCACAAAGCTGTTCACCGCTTTTTTTGCTATCATGACAGCAAAATCGTTGAGGATTCCCACGCCGTGCTCCGCCTCGTAGACCCAGTCGTAGAGGGCTGTGATCTTGGATATCATGTCCCCGATGCCGGAATAGATGAACTTTTCGGGCGCGGTGCGGATGACCTCCGTGTCCACGAGAATGCCATAGGCGAGTCTGGCGGGGACGGAGGTGCGTCTGCCGTCCACGATGAGGGAGGCGCTGGCGCTGGAGAAGCCGTCGTTTGCGCTGGAGGTGGGGACGCTGATAAAGGGCAGTCCCCGCAGGAACGCGGCGTATTTGCCTGCGTCAATCACCTTGCCGCCGCCGATGGCAACCACGGCCTTGGTCTGATTGGACAGGGAGAAGGCGAGGGTGATGATATCATCGATATCCACCGTGTCGAGCTCCTGATATTCCAGAGCCGTTATCCCGGAAGCCTTCAGGGATTCCATGACCTTCATGCCAAATAGCTCGATGAGTCCGTTTCCAAACCAGATTGCCACTTCTGTGAGTCCTTCGTCCTGAAGGCATTGTCCGAGCCCGTCAAGGGCGCCTTTTCCTACCTTCAGGATCACGGGAATCGAGATGCTGTCATTTTTTCTCATAATTTTATGCCTCCTATAATTTTCTGAATTCGGGAACACGTTTCTCAAATACGGCGTAGTAGCGGAAACCGCATTCCGTCAAAGCTTTCGCGGCATCGTCAAAGCAATGTCCCATATATTCCGGCTCGTGGGCGTCGCTGCCCACGGTGATGAGCTCGCCGCCGAGCTCCCGGTAGCGCTGCAGAACTTCCCGGCAGGGGTGAAAGTCCTTCATGCCCGCCCGGATGCTGCCAGTGTTCAGCTCAATCCCCTTCTCCGCCTCCAGGAGCGCTTCCAGGATGGCGTCGAGAATATCCCGGTACTTGTCATAGCAGTAGTCCCGGTCTTTGGACGCGCCGTAGCGCACCACATAGTCCAGATGGCCGTACACGTCAAAATTGGAAAATTTTTTGATATTTTCCAGCTCGGACTGGAAATATTCCCGGTAGGCCTCCTCGTCGCTGCGCCCCTCAAAAAAGGCGGGATAGTAGGGGTCTTTTCCATGGCAGATATGGGAGGAGCCGATGATGAAATCATACTCGTGGGAGCGGGCAAAGACCGCGTTTTGCCGGAAGGCTTTAGGTGAGAGCCCCAGCTCCAGACCGAATAAGAGCTTGATTTTGCCGGCGTATTTTTCCTTCAGCCCCAAAAGCTCATAGAGATAGGAATCTGCATTTAACAAAAACAGATCCTCCGGTTCGCCGGGGGCGGCGGGATAGTCGAAATCATTGTGCTCCGTAAAGCACAGGGTATCAAGACCCAGCTCGATTCCCCGCAGGATCATTTCCTCCATGGGGGCTTTCGAGTCCCCGGAGTGGTGAGAGTGCAGATGGCAGTCAGCCAAAACAGGCATGTGTATGTCCTCCTTGTCATTTAATATGCGTTGCTGTTTAATAAGCACTGTTATTTAATAAGCGTAAGCAGCATCGTAATCCCGTACAGGACGGGCTGGTGGAGCAGATAAATAAGCAGAGAATGCCGGCCGATAAAGGCGGCGGGCGGCAGATGGCTTTTCCTCAAAAATGCCGCGTTTAAAAGTCCCTGGCCGGCGCAGAGCTTATGAAAGAGATAACCTGCCGTAAACAAAAAGAACCAGGGGAGCAGCGGAAAGTAGTCCGTGGAATAAAAATCCGCCGCAGGAAAGCCAAGCCATGCGCTAAGCCACCCGCGATAGAGTCCCCGGGGCAGGGACGTGCCGCCGTGCATGAGTCCCCCTCCGGCAAACAGTCCCGCAAAATTTGCCAGATGCCCGTTCGCGGCAGGCAGAAAAAGCAGGAATAAAAAGTAGGAAAGCCCTGTCAGAAGCACGATTCCCGGAAGGCTTTTTACACGCCTTAAGGGTTTGTCCAAGGGAATCATCAGAAGCATCGCGGAGCCGGTCAGAGTGAGCACGCCGAAGACAACGCGGTCTTGTGGCAGAAACACCAGCGTCGCCAGTGTCACCAGTCCGCCGGAGAGCCAGACGGTGAGTCCTCTTTTCAGGGGACGGCTGCCCAGAGACCAGCAGAAGCCCGACAGGAAGATAAAGGTGCGGCAGATGCTCTGCTGCCAGATGTAAGCCCCTGTGCCGTGATACCAGGGGATAGAGATATTCGCGATATAGACCAGATCCCACAGGAAATGGTAAAAAATCATGCTGACAAGAGTCAGTCCCCGTATTTCGTCCAGAAGGCTCAGCCGTCCGGATGCGGGGGAAGCGTCGGTTTGGGTCATGTTTTGGGTCTCCTGACTTGCGGTGTTCATTGAACACACGTATATTAAATTCAGTATAACAAATTTTATGGTGAATGGCATCCGAATTTTGGAAAAAAGCAAATGGCGGATGAATTTTTTGCAAAAAGTCGGTCAGACTATTTATAAAATTTTCCTGAATTGGAAAATATTTTTCATTTACATCTTGAATTATGAAGGGGAATCAGTTAAAATATAGCAGTGACAAAATTTTGACAATCGGACAGGCGCCGAAGGTCAGAATCATATAAAAATTATTTACTAGGAGGAAACAAAAATGTCAGTAAGAGTAGCGATTAACGGATTTGGCCGTATTGGCCGTCTCGCATTCAGACAGATGTTTGATGCAGAGGGCTACGAGGTAGTAGCCATCAACGATTTGACCAGCCCTGATATGCTGGCGCATCTGCTGAAGTACGACACCGCACAGGGCAGATACAAATATGCCGACAAGGTTGAGGCCGGTGAGGATTCCATCACTGTAAACGGCAAGAAGATCACCATTTATAAAGAGGCGGACGCTTCCAAGCTTCCCTGGGGCGAGCTGAAGGTTGACGTGGTTCTGGAGTGTACCGGTTTCTACACCTCCAAGGAGAAGTCCATGGCGCACATCAACGCCGGCGCACGCAAGGTTGTAATCTCTGCTCCCGCAGGTAATGACCTTCCCACCATCGTATACAATGTAAACCACAACATTTTGAAGCCCGAGGATACCGTTATCTCCGCAGCTTCCTGCACCACCAACTGCCTGGCTCCCATGGCTAAGGCTCTGAACGATCTGGCTCCCATCCAGTCCGGTATCATGACCACCGTTCATGCTTACACCGGAGACCAGATGATCCTGGATGGCCCTCAGAGAAAGGGCGATAAGAGAAGAAGCCGTGCAGGCGCTCAGAATATCGTTCCCAACTCCACAGGTGCAGCAAAGGCTATCGGCCTTGTTATCCCTGAGCTCAACGGCAAGCTCATCGGTTCCGCTCAGCGTGTTCCCACCCCCACCGGTTCCACCACGATTCTGGTGGCAGTTGTGAAGGGACAGGTTACCAAGGAGCAGATCAATGACGCCATGAAGGCTGCACAGACCGAGTCTTACGGCTACAACACCGACGAGATTGTATCTTCCGACGTTATCGGCATGACCTATGGCTCTCTGTTCGACGCTACCCAGACCATGGTTGCTCCCATGGAGGACGGCAATACTCAGGTTCAGGTTGTGTCCTGGTATGACAATGAGAACAGCTACACCTCTCAGATGGTTCGTACCATCAAGTATTTCAGCGAGCTGGGCTAATATTTTACAGCATGGACGTCAGGGGGGCTGGTCTTTGGATCAGACCCCCTTATCCGATTTTTATAATAAGGGAAAATGGAGGTTTATCGAGATGGGTTTGAATAAAAAATCTGTAGACGACATCAATGCAAAGGGCAAGCGCGTCCTTGTGAGATGTGATTTCAATGTTCCTTTGAAGAATGGCGAGATTACCGACGAGACTCGTATTGTGGCTGCGCTTCCCACCATCAAAAAGCTGATTGCGGACGGCGGCAAAGTGATTCTCTGCTCTCATCTGGGAAAGGTGAAGGATGGCCCCAACGAGGGCGAGTCCCTTGCGCCTGTCGCTAAGAGACTGTCGGAAAAGCTGGGCAAGGAGGTCGTGTTTGTGGGCGACTACAATGTGACCGGAGAGGCTGCGACCAAGGCTGTGGAGGCGATGAAGGAGGGCGATGTGGTGCTGCTCCAGAATACGCGTTTCCGCGGCAAGGAGGAGACCAAGAACGGCGAGGAGTTCTCCAGGGAGCTGGCTGATCTGGCTGACCTGTATGTGTGCGACGCCTTCGGTTCCTCCCACAGGGCTCATGCTTCCGTAGCAGGTGTTACCAAATTCATCACCGCCAAGGGCGGCGAGAATGTAGTGGGCTATCTGATGCAGAAGGAAATCGACTTTTTGGGCAATGCTGTGGAGAATCCCGTTCGTCCCTTCGTGGCTATTTTGGGCGGAGCAAAGGTTGCGGACAAGTTGAATGTCATCTCCAATCTGCTGGAGAAATGCGATACTTTGATTATCGGCGGCGGCATGGCTTATACATTCCTGAAGGCTCAGGGCTATGAGATTGGAAGATCCCTTGTGGACAATGAGAAGCTTGACTACTGTAAGGAAATGATGGAGAAGGCTGAGAAGCTGGGCAAGAAGCTTCTGCTTCCCGTTGACTCCGTGACGATAGAGGCATTCCCCAACCCCATCGACGCACCTGTTGAGACAGAGGTTTACGGTGTGGAGGATATGCCCGCTGACAGGGAGGGCTGTGATATCGGTCCCAAGACTGCGCAGATGTATGCGGATGCCGTAAAGAGCGCAAAGACTGTAGTGTGGAACGGCCCCATGGGCGTGTTTGAGAATCCCACTCTGGCTGCCGGCACTATCGCAGTGGCAAAGGCATTGGCTGAGACGGATGCAACGACCATCATCGGCGGCGGCGATTCCGCTGCAGCGGTAAATCAGCTTGGCTTTGGAGACAAAATGAGCCACATTTCCACCGGCGGCGGCGCTTCTCTGGAGTTTCTGGAGGGCAAGGAGCTTCCCGGCGTGGTTGCGGCAGACGACAAATAGGCTCAGAATGATGGAGGGAATATAATATGGCAAGAAAGAAGATTATCGCCGGCAACTGGAAGATGAATATGACGCCCAGCGAGGCCGTAGCTTTGATTGAGACCTTGAAACCGTTGGTAAAAAATGACGAGGTGGACGTGGTGTTCTGCGTGCCCGCCATCGATATCATTCCGGCTGTGGAGGCTGTGAAGGGCACCAATATTGCCATCGGTGCGGAGAACATGTATTTTGAGGAGAAGGGAGCTTACACGGGCGAAATCTCCGCCGGTATGCTGGTGGACGCCGGCGTGAAATATGTCATCCTCGGACATTCCGAGAGACGCGAATATTTTGCGGAGACCGACGAGACCGTGAACAGGAAGGTTCTGAGGGCATTCAAGTATGGACTGACCCCCATCATCTGCTGCGGCGAGACCCTGGTTCAGAGAGAGCAGGGCATCACCATCGACTGGATCCGCCAGCAGATCAAGATTGCATTCTATGCCGTGACCGCAAAGCAGGCGGCACAAGCCGTTATCGCCTACGAGCCTATCTGGGCTATCGGCACAGGCAAGGTGGCAACCACGGAGCAGGCTCAGGAGGTCTGTCAGGCTATCAGGGACTGTATCGCCGAGCTTTACGACGAGGCAACGGCAGACGCCATCCGTATCCAGTACGGCGGTTCCGTGTCCGCGTCCAGCGCTCCGGAGCTGTTCGCACAGCCTGATATCGACGGCGGTCTGGTGGGCGGCGCTTCCCTGAAGCCGGATTTTGGGCAGATCGTCAATTACAACAAATAATCTAAATGTAAAAAACTTAAGTGTAAAAGGCTATTCGGTTTCGCGGTTTTCCGGATCGAATAGCCTTTCTTGCAATTTATATTTGTAGGAAACGGGTGTTATAATATAAATTCAGCAAAGATGGCAGGAGACGGGGTATAAATAATGGAATTGATTCAGGTGAGTGACAGAACATATTATATCAAGAATCCCACCAATATCGGCGTTTATCGGGTGGACGAGGAGAATGTGATCCTGATTGACTCGGGAAACGACAAGGACGCGGGCAAAAAAATCCTGAAGCTGGTGGAGGGGGAGGGCTTTAAGGTGCAGGGAATCATAAACACGCATTCCCATGCGGATCATATCGGCGGAAATCGGCTGATACAGGAGCGGACGGGCTGTGAGATTTATGTGCCCGGCGTGGAGCGCTGTTTTGTGGAATATCCGGTGCTGGAGCCCTCGTTTTTATATGGGGGGTATCCCTTTGGAGATTTGCGGAACAAGTTTCTCATGGCAAAGGAATCCCGGACGCGGGATGTGGCGGAGGGGCTGCCCGGAGGTCTGGAGTATTTTCCGCTGGGCGGACATTCCTTTGACATGATAGGCGTGAAAACCCCCGACGGGGTGGTGTTTCTGGCGGATGCGCTGTGCAGCAGGGAGACGATTCAAAAATATCACCTGTTCTTTTTATATGATGTAGGAGCGCATCTGGATACGCTGCAGCGGCTGGGCGGGCTGCAGGGAAAGCTTTTTATCCCGTCGCACTGTGAGGCTACAGAGGACTTGGAGCCGTTGCTTGCGCTGAATATCGAAAAGGTGAGGGAGATTTTGGAGGCGGTTCGGGAATGCTGCGGGGACGGCGCGGATTTCGAGGAGATTCTGGCGGCGGTTTTCGGGCGGTACGGGCTGACCATGAATACCAATCAGTATGTGCTGGTGGGGAGCACCGTGAAGTCGTACCTGTCCTATTTGCGTCAGGAGGGAAGGGTGCAGTATGAGTTTGCGGGAGAAAGAATGCTTTGGCGGGCATGTCAGGATTGAGTATGTCAGGATTGACATTGTTTGACAATCTTTTATAATAGAGTTAACGGTTGAATAAAAATGTGTGTTCAACTTTGATTGGAGTGCGCGCCGCAGCGCGCGGATGGGTATAGCGATGAAAAAGTACAGGTTTATGGCGTGGATGCTTGTGGCATCCATGTTGGCGGGACTCTGCGGATGCGGACAAAAGGAGCAGGTGAAGCTGACGGTCTGGGGCTCGGAGGCCAGCCAGGAGATGCTGCGGGAGATGGCGGATGAGTTCATACAGCTTCATGCGAAGGAGGCGGAGATTGAGATCGTGCTGCGCGTGGAGGACGAGGACACGGTGGCGGACAATGCGGTGAGCAATCCCGAACAGCTGGCGGATGTGTTTTCCTTTGCGGGCGACCAGACCATGCGTCTTGTCAATGCAGGGGTTCTGATGCCTGTGGAGCAGGGCGTGGATGAGATTATCGAGGCTAACGGCGGGGCGGACAGCACGGCTATCGATGCGGCGTCCAGAGGAGGCGTGCTCTATGCTTACCCGCTCACGGCCAGCAACGGCTATTTTATGTATTATAACGCGGAGTATTTTACGCCGGAGGATGTGGAGACGCTTGACGGTATGCTCCGGGTGGCGGAGCAGGCGGGCAAATCCGTGGCCATGGACTGGACGAGCGGATGGTACATATATTCCTTCTTCGGCGGCGCGGGCATGCAGATTTATCTGGCGGAGGACGGAATACACAATATCTGTGACTGGAACAGCACGTCGGGCGCGTACAGGGGCGTGGATGTGGCGGAGGCCATGCTCTCCATAGCTGCAAGCGAGGCGTTTTTTAACACCAATGACGAGGGACTGCGCAGCGGTATTGAGAGCGGAGAGGTGATTGCGGGAGTGAACGGTCCGTGGAATGCCGAGTTTGTAAAGGCGCAGTGGGGAGAAAATTACCGGGCGGTCAAGCTTCCCACCTATACATTAAAGGGCGAACAGGTACAGATGGCGAGCTTTGCGGGCTATAAGCTGGTGGGAGTGAAGGCTTCCACACAGGAGCCGGAGTGGGCTGCCAGCTTTGCGGAGTATATCACGAATGAGGAGAATCAGTTAAAGCGCTTTCAGGTCACGGGGGAGGGGCCTTCCAATGTGAGGGCGGCGCAGGCTACGGAGGTGCAGGAGGCTCCCGCGGTGACGGCGCTCAGGGATCAGGCGCCTTATTCCGTCAGACAGTCCATCGCCAGTCCCTTCTGGACACCTGCCACAATCTTTGGTACAATTATGGCATCGGGCAATCCTGACGGCAGAGATTTGCAGGAGCTTCTGGATGAAATGGTGGAGGAGGCCACGCAGCCGGAGGAATAGCGCGGGAACTGGCCGCGATTGTGAGCGGACAGGGCAGGAGGTTTGGATATGCGGAAAATGACCCTTCATATCCTTTTTTCGATGATCATTGCATCGGCGGCATGTATGCTGGGCATTGTGCTGCTGATGAACAATATCAATTCCATATCGAAGCAATACGAAGAAAATATCAGCAGAAGTGTGCGCAATCAGAAGACCATGTCCCGTATCAGCGAGGATATCTATCGGACGGAATCGCTGGTGTGGCAGCATATTGTCAACGAGGATGATTCCTTCTATTCTCAGTATGAGGAACATATCACTGAGCTTTTGGAGGAGATGACAGAGCTTTTTGCACAGCTGGAGGAAAATCTGGGCGATGATGCGGACGCTGCCATGCTCCATACGATTGTCAAGCAGCATGTGGGCTTTAAGTCCAACACGGAGGTCGTGCTGGATTTGAGCAGGAGCGGTTCCAAGCAGTCCGCGCAGTATTATGTGGGCATGAAGCTCAGTCCCTATTTTGATGACGTCAACGAGACTCTGGCGGAGATTAACGCCAATCTGGAGGCGAAGGGAGCTGCCGCCGCGGATGGAATGGAGGAAGGTCTGCGCGCAGCGAGGCTTGCCGCCGTGCTCTGTCTCGGGGTGGTGGGCTTTATTCTGGCGGTCTGTATCGGCGTGGTGTCCAGCAGGGGAAGATCCATCGTGGATCAGCAGGCTGAGGAATTGAAGAATCACCAGCAGCGCGTGATGGAGCTCCAGTATAATACCATCGTGGGCATGGCGAACCTCATAGAGGGACGGGACGAGGACACGGGCGAGCATGTAAAGCGCACGGGCTGGTTTGTGGAGAAAATCGCGAGGCAGCTGGCGGCGGAGGGAGCTTATCGGGAGCAGGTGGACGAGACCTTTCTGGAGAATCTGTGGAAGGCGGCGCCCCTGCATGACATCGGCAAGATCAAGGTTCCCGACGGGATTTTGAAGAAACCGGGAAAGCTCTCCGCAGAGGAGTTTGAGATTATGAAGAGCCACGCCGCGGAGGGCGGCGAGATCATATATGAGGTCATGGCGGGCATCGAGGAGAAGGATTACATTGAGATGGCTCACGATGTGGCAAAATATCACCATGAGAAATGGGACGGCTCCGGCTATCCGGAGGGTCTTGCGGGGGAGGAGATACCCCTGTGCGCCAGGATCATGGCGGTGGCGGATGTGTTTGACGCGCTGATTTCCAGACGCTGTTATAAATCACCCATGCCTCTGGAGAAGGCCTACGCCATCATAGAGGAGTCTGTGGGCTCACATTTTGACCCGATTGTTGCCAATGCGTTTTTAAAGCTGCGCCCCGAGGTGGAACGGTATCTGCGGGAGGCGGAAGAGGGCAATGCTGAAAAGAATGCCGGAAAAGAACTTTCAAACTTGTATGTCTCCTGATTTTATGTTAAAATAAGACAACCGATAGCAAAACAATTGTTTTGACTCATTGTTATGGGAGAAGGAGGTATTTATGTTAGGAAATGTAATTGTGGGGCAGTCCGGCGGACCTACCGCTGTGATCAATTCATCTTTGGCGGGCGTCTATAAGACAGCCAAGGATCTGGGGGCAAACAAGGTTTATGGTATGCGCCATGGTATTCACGGTTTTCTGGAGGAGAAGATTGTGGACATGGACGAGAAGATCAAGTCCGATCTGGATTTGGAGCTTTTGAAGAGGACACCCTCCGCATTTTTGGGTTCCTGCCGTTTTAAGCTGCCCGATGTCGAGAAGGACAGGGCGGTGTACGAGAAGATTTTTACCTTACTTGAGAAATATGAGATTGCTGCTTTCTTTTATATAGGCGGAAACGATTCCATGGACACCATCAAGAAGCTGGCTGATTATGCGATGGAGATTGAGAGCCCCATCCGCTTTATCGGCGTGCCCAAGACGATCGACAATGACCTCGAGGTGACCGACCACACGCCCGGATACGGCAGTGCTGCAAAATACATAGCATCTGTTACCAAAGAGATTATCCGCGACGGTCTGGTGTATGACATCAAGAATGTGACGATCATCGAGATCATGGGACGCAATGCGGGATGGCTTACCGGCGCGGCTGCACTGGCGACCTGCGAGGACTGTGAGGGCGTGGACGGCATTTATCTGCCGGAGGTTGCGTTTGACATCGACAAGTTTATTGCAAAGATTGGTAAGCTCCTGGAGACCCGGGACGCTATCGTTGTAGCCGTATCCGAGGGTATCAAGACCGCAGACGGCAAGTATGTGTTCGAGCACGGCGACCACAATGAGTATGTGGACGCATTCGGACATAAGCAGCTGTCCGGCACCGCCAGGTATCTGGCGGATCTGGTGAGCGAGAAGTTTGGCTGCAAGTCCAGGGCAATCGAGCTCTCTACCATGCAGCGCTGCGCAGGTCATCTGACCTCCCGCGTGGACATCACCGAGGCTTATCAGGTGGGCGGTTCCGCAGTGAAGGCTGCCTTCGACGGCGAGACTGGCATGATGGTTACGCTCAAGAGAGAGTCCAGCGACCCGTATATCTGTACTACCGGGCTCTACGATGTGCATAAGATTGCAAATGTGGAGAAGAAGGTGCCTCTGGAGTGGATCACCGAGGACGGGACTTTCGTGTCCAAGGAGATGGTAAATTACATCAAACCGCTGATTCAGGCAGAGCTGACGCCCATTATGATCACTGGCCAGCCCAGACATATCGTGGTGGATATGCAGTAAAAATGTGTAAACTGACATAAGAATAGCCGGAGAGGTGTATCGCTTCTCCGGCTGTTTTATGAGAAAAAGGAAGGAATTCAGTATGATTTTTAAATGTCGAAACTGTGGCGGAAATGTGGTGTACAGTCCCGAGAAGCATAAGATGTTCTGCCCGTACTGCGAGAGCGAGGAGAGCGAGGAGCTCCAGCGTCCTGCGGGCGATATCCATGTCTGCCCGGACTGCGGCGGCGAGATACCGCTGAAGGAGCATACCGCAGCCATACAATGCCCCTATTGCAGCAATTATCTGATCCTGGACGAGCGCGTGGAGGGAGAGTATCTGCCGGGCAAGATGATTCCGTTCAAGCTGGGGAAGGAGACCTGTAAGAATGCGCTGCGCGATAAATTCAAAGGGAGTGTGTTTGCGCCTACGGATTTCCTCTCGGAGGTGCGGTTGAACAGCATGGAGGGAACCTATGTGCCCTTCTGGTTTTACGACTATGCCGTCAATGTGGATTATCAGGCGGAGGGGACGAAGGTGAGACGCTGGACCAGCGGCAATATGAGCTATACGGAGACCTCCTATTACGATGTGCGGCGCAATGTGGATATTGACTTTCGGGATATCCCGGCGGACGCCTCCGTGGGAATGCCGGACGATGTGATGGATTTGATGGAGCCCTATGACTATAAGCAGATGATACCGTTTGACCCGCGGTATCTGTCGGGCTTTCTGGCGGAGAAATACAATATGGGCGCGGCTCAGATAGAGGGCAGGGCAAAGCAGAAAATGACGAAGGATACGGGAGCTCTGATGAAGGCGCAGGTCTCCGGTTACAGCAGTCTGCGCCAGATGCGAAACGACATCCGCGTGCAGGAGACAGGGCAGACCTATGGGCTTCTCCCGGTCTGGAGATATCTCTATCGCTATAAGGATCAGGAATACCCCTTTTATGTAAACGGTCAGACAGGCAGGATCGTGGGAACGGTTCCAATTTCGACGGCGAAGGTTATGGTGTACACGGGGACGTTGTGGGCATGTCTCACAGCAATCCTTTCAGGCACTGTGATGTGTGCGCTGCTGTTCTTATTGTGAGTTGTGAGGAAAAAGAGGGAGAGACGGAATGGACAGAGAGATTAAAAGGGAAGCCCTGCGGCAGTATTTTAAATATTTCAGGCTATGGTTTATCGCGGTGGGAGTCGTGGCGGTGGTGCTTTTGGGGACTCTGGCGTATAAGATAGTGCTGAGGAATCTTCCCAGAAAAAACACAGCCGCTCCCGCGGAGCGCGTATATGACTATGCCGATGTGCTCACCGACAAGGAGGAGGAGGATTTGCGCGACGCGATCGCCCAAGCCGAGAGGCAGAGCCATGTGGACATCATTATCATGACGATCAATGAGCCCATGGGGCTTTCGGATCCCGACTGGAAACGGAATATGATGAATTACGCGGACGATTTTTATGACAATGGAAAGTTTGGCTGGAACAAGGCTCATGGCGACGGCGCGCTGCTTCTGGACAACTGGTATGAGGATGCGGAGGGCAGTCAGAAGGGCACCTGGCTTTCATCGAGCGGCAAGATGGAGGATACCATCGGCAAATGGGAGGAAGAAAAGGTTCTCGACGATATGTATGAGTACATAGACAGCAATCCCTACAAGGCGTATCTTGCGGCAGTCATACGGCTGAGGGATTTCGGAAAATACGGGGCGACCTCCCGGGGCTATGGGGAGTCGGATTTTCTTTTCATGGGTCTGCTGGGGGCAGTGATAATCTCCGCGATGGTGGCGCTGTTTTATGCTATGTCGCATTTTGCGCAGATTAAAACACAGGACATCACTGCGGCAAACACATATGTGCCGGGAGGTGTGCCAATCGTGCGTGCCAGGACAGATGAATTTCTCCGAAAGAGCGTGACGAGCCATCGCATCGAGTCGAGCAGCAGCGGGGGCGGCGGAGGCAGCAGCCATCGCGGAGGCGGCAGCTACGGGCACCACACCAGCAGCGGCGGACACAGCCACGGCGGCGGAGGCAGACGGCGGTAAAAAACAGCAAAAAGGGCAGCAAAAAAGCACCCACATGACGGTATGGGTGCTTTTGTTTTGTTCTGTGATCGTCTTACGCCATTCCGTTGACAGCCTTGCTCACGCGGGCAACCTTGCGGGCAACATTGTTCTTGTGATAAACGCCCTTGCTGCCAGCCATCTCGATGGTCTTTACAGCAGCCTGCAGAGCAGCCTGAGCCGCAGCCTTGTCGCCGGATTCAATAGCGGCATATACCTTCTTGATAGCGGTCTTTACGCCGGAACGGATGGCTTTGTTTCTATCTGTTCTGGTGCGGGTTACCAAGATTCTCTTCTTTGCGGATTTAATGTTAGCCAAGTCGTACACCTCCATCTTTATACAGTATCAATAATTTTTTTCAAAATGTTTCACTATAGCCAGACACGGAAGACTAAGGTAAACATACTATTGTAGTGTAGTAAATTCCCCGGAGTTTGTCAATACATATTTTCCTGTAATTTGCAAAAAATATAAAAAAATTCCGTAAATGAAGGCGAAAACAGGACGTAGGGGGAATGTGGCATGGGGAATTTTCAGGTCAGGACGGATTTGGCGCTGGAGGTCAGGGAGAGCATCAGCGAGGCGGACAGTGAGCTGCACGGGGTGCGCGTGGAGGAATATTATCTGGAGGATGAGGATATTCAGGTCACGAAGGTGATGATTGACACAAAGAATGCGGCAAAGGCCATGGGGAAGCCTGTGGGGACTTATGTCACCATGGAGGCCCCGGCTCTGGTGGAGCCAGATGAGGATTATCACCGGGAGATTTCCGACTGCCTGGCGAAGGAGCTTCTGGAGCTGATTCCGGGAGGAGACAGGGAGCTGTCGGTGCTGGTGGTGGGGCTGGGCAACAGAGAGGTGACTGCGGATGCTCTGGGGCCTCAGGTGGTGGATAATCTCTTTATCACAAGGCATGTGGTGAAGGAATACGGGAAGGCCGCCTACAACTGCAGCAGGATGAATCTCGTGAGCAGCATGGAGCCGGGGGTGATGGCAAAGACCGGAATGGAGACGGCGGAGATTGTGAAGGGCGTGGTGGCGGAGACGCAGCCGGATCTTTTGATCGTCATAGATGCGCTTGCCGCCCGGAGCATCCGGCGTTTAAACCGCACCATACAGATCACTAACACGGGGATCCAGCCGGGCTCGGGCGTGGGCAATCACCGCAATGCGCTGACGGAGGAGGAGCTTGGGATCCCGGTGATCGCGGTGGGGGTTCCCACGGTGGTGGACGCGGCAACCATTGTGGGGGACGCCCTGAAAAAATGGCTGGACGAGGATAGCGACAAAAAGTTTGACAGCCGGCTCGCGTTTGCGGAGCTGAATAATATGTATATGACGGGTAAGGACATCGACGCGGTGATAAAGCGGGTGAGCTTTACTCTGTCGGAGGGGATCAATATCGCCATGGAGAAAAATAATATAGTCTGCGGCGGCTGACAGGCTCATATACTAAAGGGAGAAATCAAAGGATGCTTATCTTGGATGCGGCGCAGAGACACAGTGTATGGGAGAAGGGCAAAGGGCGGATTCGGCAAATGGCTGGCGGGATTTGCCCTTTTGTTTTTGGCGGGAATGGCGCTTAAAAGCGATGCGGCAAGGATGCAGACGCCCTTGCCTGCGGCGTTTCAAAGGGAGCTTGCCGGGGAGATGGCGGACGCAGTCTATGCCCGTTTCCTGCCCGGGGTGGCCGCCTTCTCCGGGGAGAGCTGCGGGGAGTGGGTGGTACACACCCAGATGCAGACGCTCCTGCCCCTCTATGGGAGGGCTCTGAGGAAACGGGAGCAGGACGGGCAGAGGCAGGTAATCCGGGAGGATGACGGACATTCCAGGGTGATGACCTATGAGGAGCTTGCAAGCCGGGAGCAGGGGGAGAGCGCCGGGGCGGGAAAGTCCGTGCAGGAGCAGTCTGAGCCCCTGTCGGAGACGGACTGGCAGACGCTTTTGCAGGAGGAGAATCAGCTGGCCTATCTGGCGGCGGCAAGGTTTGTGCCCCATGAGAGGAAGCTCCAGCTTTCCCGGGAGGAGTTTGCGGATTATGAGACGCTGGTAAAGACCTTTTATACGATTGATGCCAACACCATGGCGGGGAGCGACCAATTAAACCTGGACGCCCTGCTGGGACAGGACATGACTTTGGAAAAAAACGCTAATGAGCCGCAGATATTGATCTACCATACGCACTCTCAGGAGGCCTTCGCGGATTCCGTGCCGGGGAATACGGGGACGACCATCGTGGGGGTGGGGGAGCGTCTGGCGAGGATCCTGCGGGAGGAGTACGGCTATACGGTGCTGCACCACACAGGGCAGTATGACGCGGACACCAGAGATGACGCCTATGGGAAGGCGCTGCCCGCGCTGGAGGAGATTCTCGAGGAATATCCGTCCATACAGGTGGTGATTGACCTGCACCGGGATCAGATGGCGGAGGAGACCCGTCTGGTGATGAATCTGGACGGCAGACCCACGGCGCGGTTCATGTTTTTTAACGGTCTGTCCCGCACGAAGCAATCCGGCGACATCTCTTATTTAAAGAATGAGAATATCAAGGGGAATCTGGCGTTTGCCTTCCAGATGCAGTTGAAATGCGCCGAGTATTATCCGGGGCTCACGCGCAAGATTTATTTAAAGGGCTATCGGTACAATATGCATCTGCGCCCCAGAACGCTTCTGGTGGAGCTGGGAGCCCAGAACAATACGGTGGAGGAGGCCATGAACGCCTGCGACCCTCTGGCGCATGTGCTGGACATGGTGCTCAGTGGGAAATAATTGACGGATGAGTTTTTTTTCCTTATAATGGGAAGTGGTTAATGCCTGAGGAAAGATGAGGAAGGTACATGGCTTTGGATGCTCAGAATAAGACGGCTCAGAATAAAATACGCAATTTTTGTATTGTGGCGCATATAGACCACGGCAAATCTACTTTGGCGGACAGGATTATCGAGAAGACGGGACTGCTCACCAGCAGGGAGATGCAGGCGCAGGTTTTGGACAATATGGATCTGGAAAGAGAGCGCGGCATCACCATCAAGGCGCAGGCCGTGCGGACGGTATATAAGGCGAAGGACGGGGAGGAGTATATCTTTAATCTGATAGATACGCCGGGACATGTGGACTTTAACTATGAGGTCAGCCGCTCTCTGGCCGCCTGTGACGGCGCCATCCTCGTGGTGGACGCGGCGCAGGGCATCGAGGCGCAGACTCTGGCCAATGTCTATCTGGCTCTGGATCACAATCTGGACGTCTTTCCCGTGATCAATAAAATCGACCTGCCCAGCGCGGAGCCGGAGAGGGTCATCGAGGAGATTGAGGACGTCATCGGCATAGAGGCTCAGGACGCGCCGCTGATTTCCGCCAAAAACGGTGTGAATATCGAGGACGTGCTGGAGCAGATTGTGAGCAAGATCCCCGCGCCCGGGGGGAGTCCGGACAATCCGCTGCAGGCGCTGATTTTTGACTCGCTGTACGACGCGTATAAAGGGGTCATCATTTTCTGCCGCATTGTGGAGGGCACGGTCAAAAAAGGCACCTCCATCCGCATGATGGCAACCGGGGCGGTGGAAGAGGTAGTGGAGGTGGGGTATTTCGGCGCGGGTCGTTTTATCCCCTGTGAGGAGCTCTCCGCCGGCATGGTGGGCTATATCACGGCTTCCATCAAGAATGTGAAGGACACAGCCGTGGGAGACACGGTGACGGACAATGACCGTCCCTGCGCCGCGCCGCTGCCCGGCTATAAAAAGGTGCAGTCCATGGTTTACTGCGGCATGTACCCGGCGGACGGGGCGAAGTACCCGGATCTGCGGGATGCGCTGGAAAAGCTCCAGCTGAACGATGCGTCGCTCAATTACGAGCCGGAGACCTCCATAGCGCTGGGCTTTGGATTCCGCTGCGGTTTTCTGGGGCTGCTTCATCTGGAGATTGTCCAGGAGAGGCTGGAGCGGGAGTACAATCTGGATCTGGTGACGACGGCTCCCGGCGTTGTCTACAAGGTACACAGGACAAACGGGGAGGTCATCGAGCTGACGAATCCCTCCAATCTGCCCGACCCTTCGGAGATTGAGTTCATGGAGGAGCCTGTGGTCAGCGCGGAGATCATGGTGACCAGCGAGTATATCGGTTCCATCATGGAGCTGTGTCAGGAGCGCAGGGGGCGTTATCTGGGGATGGAGTACATCGAGGGTACCAGAGCGCTCCTGAAATACGAGCTGCCCCTGAATGAGATCATTTACGACTTTTTTGACGCGTTAAAATCCCGTTCCAGAGGATATGCGTCCTTTGATTATGACATCAAGGGCTATGAGGAATCCCGCCTTGTAAAGCTGGACATCCTCATCAACCGCGAGGAGGTGGACGCGCTCTCCTTTATCGTCCACGCGGACTCCGCCTATGAGCGGGGCAGGAAGATGTGCGAGAAGCTAAAGGACGAGATTCCCAGACATCTCTTCGAGATTCCCATTCAGGCCGCCGTGGGGGGCAAGATCATCGCCCGCGAGACCGTGAAGGCCATGAGGAAGGACGTGCTGGCAAAGTGTTATGGCGGCGACATCACGCGAAAGAAAAAGCTTCTGGAGAAGCAGAAAGAGGGTAAGAAGCGAATGCGCCAGATTGGGAATGTGGAGATTCCCCAGAAGGCGTTTATGAGCGTCTTGAAGCTGGATGACAAAAAGTGAGAGCAGGGGGGAGCTGGAATTATATATCCATATTCCATTCTGCGTTCAAAAATGCAGGTATTGTGATTTTTTGTCCGCGCCTGCGTCAGAGCAGGTGCAGCGGGCCTATATGGAGGCGCTGCTTCGGGAAATCCGGGGCGTACCCGGCACGGATGTCTGCGGCGGGAAAGATTTGGTGGTGAGCGTCTTTTTTGGCGGAGGCACCCCCTCCGCGGTGGACGCGGCGTGGATCGTGCGGCTGATGGAGGAGATACGGCGTTGTTATACCTTGGCGGAGGATGCGGAGATCAGCATGGAGGTCAACCCCGGGACGGTGTCGCCGGAGAGTCTGCGCGTTTATCAAAAGGCCGGTATCAACCGCCTGAGCATCGGCTGTCAGTCCGCCCGGGACGAGGAGCTTGCGCGCATCGGCAGAGTTCATACCTTCCAGCAGTTTCTGGAGGCGTATGGCTGGGCGAGGGAGGCGGGATTTTCCAATATCAATGTGGATTTGATCAGCGCCCTGCCCGGACAGTCCATGGCTGACTGGGAGGAGAGCCTATGCCGGGTGCTGGCTTTGGAGCCCGCGCCGGAGCATATTTCCGTCTACAGCCTGATCGTGGAGGAGGGGACGCCCTTTTATGAAATGAGCCAAAAAGGGCAGCTTGCCCTGCCGGACGAGGAGCTGGAGCGGGATATGTATTGGAAAACGGCGGAAATCCTGCAAAATTTTGGGTATGAACACTATGAAATATCAAATTATGCAGGAAAAGGCTTCAGATGTCGGCACAATTGCGGATATTGGAGGCGGCGAAGCTATCTGGGCTTCGGGCTGGGAGCCGCGTCCCTGTATCGGAATATGAGGTTTCGGAATACGGAGTCCATGGAGCAGTATCTGGAATTGTCGCCGGACTGCCGCGGCGAAAGGCAGGAGCTGGAACCGAGGGAGCAGATGGCGGAGACCATGTTTTTGGGGCTTCGCATGGCGGACGGGGTGAGGCTGGAGGAGTTTGAGAGGCTGTACGGAACCTCCGCGGAGCATGTCTATGGAGAACAGATACAGGAGAGCATAAAGGAAGGGCTTTTGAAGCTCGAGGACGGCAGTCTGATCCTGACGAAACGGGGTGTGGACGTCAGCAATTATGTGATGGCAAAATTCTTATAATTTAGTGTGCCATGCACTGTTGGAGCCTCTTTCACATAAACTATTGTGAAGGAAGAACCACGGAGGCACACCCTTGCAAACCTTTCAAAAACCACTGACCCCGGGAGAGGAAGCCTATTATGTACGCCTGCTCAGGGAGGGCAGCAGCGAGGAGGCCAGAGAGGCCAAGGATATTCTGATAGAGCGCAACCTCCGGCTGGTGGCTCATGTGGCCAGGAAATATCAAAACGTGGACGAGGACATGGAGGATCTGATATCCATCGGCTGTATCGGACTGATCAAGGCGGTGGATACCTTTGATGCGGGGAAGGGCAGACTTGCCACTTACGCCTGCCGATGTATAGATAATGAACTTTTGATGCTGCTGCGCGCCAAGAAAAAGACCTCCAGAGAGGTCTCGCTTTTTGAACCCATCGGACAGGATAAAGAGGGCAATGAGATACGTCTGGTGGATGTCATAGAACAGCAGCAGGTGGATGCGGTGGAGTGTATGGAGCTCCAGAACAATATCCGCAGGCTTTTTATTTTTTTGGATGAATGTCTGACTGACAGGGAGCGGGAGATCATTTTGCTGCGATACGGGCTTAAGGGACATAAGGCCATCACCCAGAATGAGATAGGCGCCGCTTTGGGCATCTCCAGAAGCTATGTGTCCAGAATCGAGAAGCGGGCGCTGCAGAAGCTGAGGGAGAGATTTGCGCAGCTGCCGCAGAGCCGGGGAGAATATTAGTGAAAACGGAGAGAAATGCAGATGATGGAGAAGCTGTTGAAAACCGCAGGAATTATGCTGGCAGGTGTGCTGGCGGGAGCTTTTTTGCTCTCGCTGGCTTTTCTGGTTCCCGTGAATGAGACTAACCGCTCCGCATCTTATGAGATCATAGAAAAAGAAGGCTGGTATCCGGCGCTTCCCATGGTGAGTGCATCGCTGGATACTTATTTTCATTCATTGCTGCCGGGGGTACTGGACGGCAGCACGGACACCATCATGCTGCAGACCGCTCTGGAGCCGGATGAGGAAAATGTGCTGCGCGCCGCCATGGACATGAATCAATATGATTATTACTGGCACGGATATGTGGCTGTGCTGCGTCCGCTGCTGGCGATTTTTGACTACGGGGAGATTCGGGTGCTGAACAGCATGGGACAGCTTCTGCTCGTGTTTTTATTGTGCCTGTCGCTGTGGCGGAGAAAGGGAATGCCCTATGCCCTGCTTATATTGACGTCCTATTTTCTGCTGATGCCGATGGCAATGCCCTTCTCCCTGCAGTATAGCTGGGTCTTTTATATCACCGCCGGGTGCCTCCTGTATCTGGTTCGGAGAACCGATGAGCGTGGGGACAAAGGGCGGAATGTGACAGGCATGAGGCTGTATTGGCTTTTCCTGATAGTGGGGATGCTGACAAGCTTTTTTGACCTTCTGACCTATCCTTTATATACCTGGGGCGTCCCTGTCATCTGGTGGCTCCTGCTTCAGAAGACGGACCAGGAGGAGCCTGTGGATCATGACAAAAACAGACCTCTATATTATATAACGCATGTGATTTTTACTGGCCTGTGGTGGATTCTGGGCTATGCGGGCATGTGGCTTGGCAAATTCTGTCTGGGGAGCCTGATCCTCGGGCGGAATATTTTCCGGAGCGCCTTTTACGAGGTGGGCTTCCGGCTGGGCATGGAGGAAAATCCCTTTGGCTTTGCGGACAGGCTGGATGCGCTCTATGTGAACTGGAAGCATTATGAGTACAAGCTCTATGTGCTGCTCCTGGCGGTATGGCTTATCTATATCATAGCGTCCACGCTGAAAAAGGGTGTTCGGGGCAATGTCAAGAGCAAGGCTCTGGCGCTGGCGGGGATATCGCCTGTGGTCTGGTATTTTGCGCTGGCAAACCACACTGCGGGGCATCATTTTTTCACCTATCGGATCTGGGGGATTGCGGTGCTTGCAGTGCTGGCGATCCTTTTGGGAGCCGTGGGGGACGGAAGCGGGCAGAATGTCCGCAGACCGGCGCTGTTTTTTGTTTGGGGCGTGTGCGGCATCGCCGCATGCGGACTCAGCCTTTTGGCGCGAGAGGAGATTGCGGTGACAAACGGAGACCGGGCGTACAGGTCGGTGGAGCTCGGTGAGGGAGAGGTCTGCGAGATGAGCTTTACGCCCTCTTTCCCCACCATAAAGCGCATTGGTATCTGTCTGGAGACCACTGCCCGGGAGGGGGCGTGCATCATCCGGTTGGAGGGTGAAGGGACAGCTTATGAGGAAGAAATTTTGCTCTCCGCCTATGAGGCGGGCACCTATGCGGACATTCCCGTGGACTGGAAGCTCGCGAAGGGGAAAGAGTACAAGCTGATGCTTTCAACAGAAAATGCCGATGGGGAGGTGGCGCTTTTGGTGACTGCCAATCAGGACATGCCCCTCAGCGAGTATGGGGAGGCATGGGTTCATTATGTTCAGGAACACACCGAAATCGCCCAGGACGGACAGATATTGTCGGGGCTTACCTACAGCTATCGGCCTCTATCTCATTTTACGCTGGCATTTCTGGCGATGACATGGACGGGGATTTTATTTGCGGTCTGCATGATATGTGTGAGGGAAAAAATTGATGAGAACAGAAAAATCAGAAGGCTCGGATAAAATTCAGCAAACCGGGAGATACGGGAAAAACAGCAGATACGGATGGATATGGCTCGGACTGAAGCTTCTGCTTGCCGGGGCGCTTGCGGCGTTTTGCGCGGGCGTCTGGCCGGGATATCTGATCCATACATATAAGATGGCAGAACGGTATACGGCGGATATCCGGCAGACGCCGCCGCTTTCGGCGGGGGATGTCGCAGCGCAGTATTTTTGCCCTGAGGACAGCAGACTTTCCATGATAAAGCTCGCTCTGGCGTTCGATGAGAGCGCGGTGGAGGAGGAATATCTGTTATTTGAGCTGCAGGATGAGGACGGCGTGCGCATCTGCAGCAACAGGATATATTTTGAACAAATAGAGAACGGATGTTATTTTGACGTTGCCGTGGACAGGAAGCTAAAGCCCGGTAAAACCTATGTCTGGACGCTGAGTATGCCGGAGGAGACTGCATTGAAATACGCAGTTTTGTGTACCGGGGACGCGGCGGGCAATGCGCTGGAAAATCAGGTGTTATTAATTGATGGCGAAGCTGTGGAAGAAAACGCCATCAACCAATACGAATATTATGCGTATTATGACAAGGCCGTGATTATCGGCGGTTTCTGGGTGGGAGCGCTGCTCGTCTTTCTGATGCTGTTGGAGCTGACGGACCGGGCGCGGGAGCTTGTGGAGAGGAAGGGACATGACGGAGAAAAGCGAAGTCTGGAAGAAATATAGCATAAAATTTGGTCTGGCGGGCTTGTTTGTAATCGCCTTTTTGCTCCGCGTTTACCGGATAGGAGAGCTGCCGGATATCTTGCAGATTGACGAGGCGGGAATTGGACTAAATGCATGGAATCTTGCAAAATACGGCGTAGACCGATATCTGAACGAGATGCCGATTTACCCTCAAAATTATAACGGCGGGCAGAGTCCGCTCTATACTTATTGTCTGGCGCTGCTGCTCAGGCTGTTTCCCGTGTCGCAGTTGACGCCGGGACTGGTGCGGCTGCCGGCGCTGTTTTCGAGTATGCTTGTGGTGCTCTGCGGGGCGAAGCTGCTGAGCCTGCTGTTTGACGACGGGCGGATGGTGCTCGGGGGCACCGCGCTTTTGACCTTTTGTCCGTATTTTATCATGTCGGGAAGATTCGCGCTGGACTGCAATATGATGCTGGGCTGCGGGATGCTTGCGCTCACACTGCTGGTACAGTATCTGCGCAAGCCTACATGGCCGGCGCTGCTTGGCTGCGGGGCGTGCTTTGCCCTGACCTTATACAGCTACGCCCTAAGCTATCTGATATTGCCCCTCTTTCTGGCGGCGATGGCGCTCTATATGCTCTACACCGGCAAGATCAGCGTGGGTAAAACCGTTCTCTTAGCCTGTGAGATTGCCGTGCTCGCCCTTCCCCTGATCCTGTTCGTCATCTGTCTTTTGACAGGACTGCCGGGCTTTCGTTTTCTGGGCTTTGGGATACTGCCTATCGCGGCGGAGCGGATGGAGGATCTGGGGCAGACCGGGTTCTGGACGAATTTCTTTGACTGTATCAGGATCACGCTGACGAACGGCTCTTACATGCTGGATGCGGTGGGGAAATATTACACCATGTATGTGCTGTCCATTCCCTTTATCGCCATAGGCTTTGTGTGCTCAGCGGCGGATTTTCTGAAATCCCTCAAAAGCCGGCGTTTTACCTACAGTGCGATTTTTGTGCTGTATGCGCTGGCGATCATGATTGTCATCGGGCTTGCCGGTTCGGGCTATGTATATCGCGCAAACGCCATCTTTGTGTGTTATCTCTATTTCTGCATCGTGGGCATCCGCGCGGCGCTGGACTTTCTCAAGCGTTACCGCAAAGCGTTTGCCGCCGTCCTGTGCCTTGCCTATGCCTTTTGGACAGTGGTCTTTCTGCGCTACTATTTTACGATGTACTCCGTGGCGGATACCTACACCTATCCCAATTCGCTCTATTTTTGCCCGGAGCGGGAAGCTCTGATCCGTGTGGCGGAAGCCTCAGAGGAGCGGCAGGTCTATATCGACAGCTTTTTTGAGGAATACTATTATTTTTATTACCCCGTCTCCCCATGGGAGAAACAGGAAGGCGCGAGGAGCTTCTGCATGAATGTAGACTACAACACACCGGTGGAGCCGGATTCAATCTACATGGTGCGCAAGGAAAACCGCGAGTTTATCGAAAAACTTCAAACCGCGGGTCTTCCCTACGAGACAGAGGAATTCGTCTATTACTACATATTTACGATTCCATAATAATAGAATTTATGTTTATCCAGTACCGAATCGAACCCATATTTATCCGGTATCGAGGCGTGAGGAGGGCGGAGCCGGTTCGGCAGACATTGGCGGCGGTTGGAGCGTTTTCTTATAGTGCGTTACGGAGACAAGGGTGAAATGCGCACGGATGCGCATTTCAGGCTCTATGGTGCATGGATGCACCTTAGAGCCGACCCGTAAGCTGCAGGATACCAATACGCACTATTAGAAAACACCCAACCGCCGCCCCGCTGCCGGACCGGCTCTGCCCTCCCCCGCCGCCCCCGGAAAAATAAAAGCTAATAAAAATAAAAAAATATTGTACCTTTTTTGCAGATTTGGTATGATTAGTAAACAGAGTAATGTATATGTTGTAAATTTTAAAGTAATTGGAGGACAAAAATGGCTAAGAAACGCAATATCATCGTAGGGCAGTCGGGCGGACCCACTGCCGTGATCAATTCCAGTCTGGCAGGCGTCTACAAGACTGCCAAAGAGAGAGGATTCCATAAGGTGTACGGAATGCTGCACGGGATCCAGGGCTTCCTGGACGAGCAGTATGTGGATTTGGCGACGCAGATCCATTCCGACATGGACATCGAGCTGTTGAAGAGAACACCCTCGGCATTCCTTGGCTCCTGTAGGTATAAGCTGCCGGAGATCCACGAGAACACCGAGATTTATGAGAAAATCTTCCAGATACTGGACAAGCTGGAGATTGAGGCATTTATTTACATCGGCGGAAACGATTCCATGGATACCATCAAAAAGCTGTCTGACTATGCAATTGTAAAGGGTCATGACCAGAGATTTTTGGGTGTGCCCAAGACGATCGACAATGATCTGGCGCTCACCGACCACACGCCCGGCTTTGGAAGCGCGGCAAAATATATCGCCGCCTCCACCAAGGAAGTCATCCGGGATGCGCTGGGACTGACCTATAACGACAAGGAAATGATCACCGTCATCGAGGTGATGGGGCGCAATGCGGGCTGGCTCACCGGCGCCACCGCTCTCGCCAGAACGGAGGAGTGCGAGGGACCGGATTTGATTTATCTGCCCGAGGTGACCTTTGATATCGATAAGTTCCGCGAGACCACGATCAAGCTGCTCAAGAAAAAGAAATCCGTTGTGATCGCCGTGTCCGAGGGTATCAAGCTGGCTGACGGAAGATATGTCTGCGAGCTGTCCGGCGGCGGAGATTACGTGGATGCATTCGGCCATAAGCAGCTTCAGGGAACAGCCGCTTACCTGGCCAGCTATCTGGGGGCGGAGACCGGCTGCAAGGCGCGCAGCATTGAGTTTTCCACTTTGCAGAGAAGCGCTTCCCATATGGCTTCCCGCGTGGATGTGGACGAGGCGTTCATGGTGGGCGGCGCAGCGGTAAAGGCTGCGGATGAGGGCGACAACGGCAAGATGGTTGTCATCGACCGCGTGGCGGATGACCCTTATATGAGCGCTGCCGGCATTTATGACGTGCATCGGATTGCCAATAACGAGAAGCTGGTTCCCCGTTCCTGGATGAATGCCGAGGGAAATTACGTGACGGACGAGTTTATCAACTACATTGAGCCCCTGATTCAGGGAGATTACCAGCCGTTTATGGTAAACGGACTTCCCCAGCATCTGGTGCTCAGGGAAAGCTAAGCTTGCATAATTGACAGAAATATTGTAAAATAGTAGAAAAATATTGGTTCAGTAGTGATAAATTATCGAAATTCATGGAAGCGAGAGAGCGGAGCATGAAGTTTGTAAAGACGGAAAACTTAAAAACCGGTATGAGACTGGCGCGCCCTATCTACAATAAGGACGGAAATCTTTTGTTTGAGCGCGATTTCAATCTGTCTCCTCAGGCTATCGAGAGCATGAAAAGCGCCGGGCTTATGGGTATTTATATTTTAGAGCCCGCGGAGCCTCTGCCCCCTGTGTCGGAGGAGGATGATGAGTTGGAGCGCTTTCAGGCGATGAATGTCCTTTTGCTGCAGGAAGAGCTGACAAGGATCCTGACTGCGAAGAAGCAGGGCAAAATGCAGAGTATCGTGGATGCGGTTTTGAGAAATTACGGTCATCAGAGCGGCAAGATGAATTTTCACCAGAATCTGCGCAGCAAGGAGGATTATGTATACCGTCATTCGCTGAATGTAGCCGCTCTCTGCGCATTGATAACGCATGTTATGAATGTGCGTCTGGAGGAACAGCAGCAGATTATCTATGCGGCTCTGGTACATGATATCGGCAAGCTTTCTCTGGAAGGAGATTTGGCATATCGCACTGATTTGAATGAAGAAGAGAAAATGCAGGTCTACACCGCACAGATGTGTTCCTGCGATATCGCGGCGGAGGTCTTTGGGGCGGCTGTCAAGCGCATCTGTAATCAGGCTTTGGTGGCTCAGATGGACGCCTACAAGGAGCAGCCCGATCACAGCGACATGAAGATGGCGCTGGGAGCTAAGATTTTGATGGTAGCCAACCGCTATGATGAACTGACCGGCATAACACCGGAGGGACCTGCAAATTCAAAGATGAGAGCCATCCGGAAGCTGTATCAGCGGGAAGACTGTTATGACCCGGAGGTGGTGAAGGGGCTGGTGAATTCCATCAATGTCATGAATGCGGGTGTCAGCGTGGAGTTAAACACCGGGGAGAAGGCGCTTGTTCTGACAGAAAATCCCGATGATATTCTGCGGCCTACCGTTTTGAGCTTTAAGGATAACACCATTCTTGATTTGTCCTCAAAGATGTATTCCGACTTTGAGATTGTGGATGTCATGAAGACAATGGACAACCGCTGCGAGATGGATGCGGAGGCTCTTCGGCAGAAGGACAATTCATAAAGAGCTTTTGGTTATAGCAAAATATAAAAATACATAGGGGAGAGGGATGCAGAATGTCTTATATTGAACAGATTTTGGAAAAAGGAAGCGAGCTGGGAGCCAGCGATGTGCATTTGACGGTGGGGCTGCCCCCCAAAATGCGTGTGAACGGCAACCTGCTCACCTCGGACTTTCCGGTTTTGACGCCGGCCGACACGCTCGATGTGCTGGTGACCATTATGTCGGAGCGTCAGAGAGCAGTATTTGAGGAGCGTGGAGAATTTGATATGTCCTTCTCGGTTCCCGGTCTTGGCCGTTACCGTGTCAATGCCTTTAAACAGCGCGGCTCCATTGCAATGGCCTTCCGAGTGGTCGGTACGAATGTGCCCTCGCCGGAGGTGCTGGGTGTGCCGGAGTCCGTTATCGACCTGTATCAGCGCAAGAGAGGGCTGATTCTGGTTACGGGACCTACCGGAAGCGGTAAGTCCACCACTCTGGCGGCTATCATCGATAAGATCAACAGCTGCCGTGACGCCCATATCATCACACTGGAGGATCCTATCGAGTATCTGCATCCGCACAAGCTGTCGATGATGAACCAGCGTGAGATTGGAATTGATTCCCAGAGCTATGCAAATGCGCTGCGCGCCGCACTCCGTGAGGATCCGGATGTAATTCTGGTGGGAGAGATGCGTGACTTTGAGACGATCAGCGTGGCTATCACCGCAGCCGAGACAGGTCACCTGGTGCTCTCCACACTGCATACCAATTCCGCGGCGAGCACGGTGGATCGTGTCATCGACGTATTCCCGCCTCATCAGCAGCAGCAGATCCGTATCCAGTTTGCAAATGTGCTGGAGGCCATCATTGCCCAGCAGCTGATCCCCACAGCGGACGGAACCAGCCGTGTGGCTGCGTTTGAGGTTTTACATGCAAATCATGCGGTGCGCAATCTGGTTCGTGAGGCCAAGTCCCATCAGCTGGAGAGCGTTATGCAGACCAATCGTAAGATGGGTATGATGACCATGGACGAGGCTATCGGACAGTTGTATCTGGCAGGTAAGATTGACCGCGATCAGGCAATCCACTTTGCGCATGACCCGGACAAGATGGCGAGCAAGCTGGCTTAGACAGATTTGGATTTCAGACAGCTTTGATTTTATTTGGGAACGGGCTGCAGGGGGCTCTCCTTTGCAGTCCGCACCCTTTACAGCATCAATTGTTACAGCATCAATTCTGTAATATTTCTTTTATCGAGCCGTTTCGGCAGATGATTTCCACATTTAATTTCAAGTGTTATTGTTTTAAGGGATTTTGAGTGAATTTGAGTGATCCTAGTTTGAGTGATTTTAATTCAATAAAAATTTTAATTCAATAAAAGAGGAGGAGTTTTATGTTTTGTAAAATTTTATCCGGGGGCATCATGGGCGTCCTGGCCTGTTTTGTGTGGGTGGAGGTGGACATGGATCGCGGTCTGCCCTGTTTTTCCATGGTGGGCTCGCTGGGGAGCGGCGTGCGGGAATCCAGAGAGCGGGTGAGTGTTGCGCTGAAAAATGCGGGTTTTGCCATGCCGGCCGCCCGCATCACGGTCAATCTTGCCCCGGCGGATGTGCGCAAGGAGGGGACTGCCTTTGACCTGCCCATAGCCATGGGGATTTTACAGGCGATGTCCTATTTTCCGGGAAATGCCGCAGAGAATATCCTGTTTTTGGGAGAGCTTGGTCTGAACGGGGAACTGAAGAAGGTACATGGTGTGCTGCCGATTGTGCAGGCTGCGGCCGCCGCGGGCGTCAGCCAGTGTATTGTGCCGGCTGCCAACGCGGGCGAGGGAGCCGTGATCCCGGGGATTGTCGTGCGCGGTGCAGCCAGCGTCTCTCAGGTGTTGGATTTTTTGCGCCAGAGCAAGGCGGAGGAGCGGGAGCAAATCTTGCCGAGGACGATGGCGGACGCGGGGGAATTGCTTGCGGCTGCGGAGGGCTGTGCGGAGGATTTCGCACAGGTGAGTGGGCAGGAAATGGCGAAGCGGGCGGCGGAGATTGCGGCGGCGGGATTTCACAATCTGCTCATGACGGGGCCGCCGGGAGCCGGGAAGTCTATGATTGCCAGACGGATTCCGGGCATACTGCCGCCCCTTACCGTGCAGGAGAGTCTGGAAGTCACGGGGATATACAGTGTGGCGGGGCTGTTGGAGGACGGACAGGCTCTGATGTCGGACAGGCCTTTTCAAAATCCGCATCATACAGTCTCCCTCGCCGCGCTGATTGGCGGTCAGGCGCAGCCAAAGCCCGGGCTGGTCTCCCTCGCGCACAGGGGCATTCTTTTTCTGGACGAGCTGCCGGAATTTGGGCGGAATGTGATAGACAGTATGAGGCAGCCTCTGGAGGAGCATCGGGTTCGCATCGCCAGAACCGGGGGAAACGTAAGCTATCCTGCGGATTTTATGCTGATCTGCGCCATGAATCCCTGCCCCTGCGGTTATTTTCCGGATAGAAACCGCTGTAAATGCAGCGAGACTCAGATATTGCGCTATCAGAGCAAGGTCTCCGGCCCCATTGTGGACCGTATTGATCTGTGGGTGGAGCTGCGGGCGGTGGATTTGTCCAGACTTCAGGAAGCGGCTGATGAGGAATCCACGGCTGCCATCCGCGGGCGGGTGGAGCGCGCGAGAGCGCGCCAGCAGGAGCGTTTTGCGGAGTCCGGATATCGTTTTAACGCGGATATCCGGGCGGAGGACATGGAGCGTTTCTGTCCGCTGGGGGAGGGGGAGCGGCGCGTCATGGAGCAGATATATCAGAGTCTGCAGCTGGGGGCGAGGGCTTATCACCGCGTCCTGAAGGTGGCGCGGACGATAGCCGATTTGGCGGGAGAGGAGCGCATCCGGGAGGAACATCTGCTGGAGGCTGCCGCCTACCGCCCGGGCGAAATGGGAAGGAACGGCTGACGGGGAGGGACATGGAATATGGAACAAAAGCGAAAATATGTGTGCTGGTTTTACAGTGTGCCGGGGATTGGAAGACGGACGTTAGAGAGTTTGTTTGCACCCGGCAGGGACGCGGAGGAAGTATTCCGCGGGGGAGAGCGCCTGTGGCGGCAGACGCTCACGGCAAGGCAGCTGCAGCAGATACGACTGTTTGCGGAGCACGTCTCGCCGGAGGGGCTCTGGGAGGAGCTCACAGAAAAGCAGATACGTTTTGTGACATGTCGGGATGAGGAATATCCGGCTCGTCTTCGCCATATCCCGGATTCGCCCTATGCACTTTTTGTTAAGGGAGAGCTCCCTGCGCAGGATGCGCTCTCGGTGGCGGTGGTAGGGGCGCGGGACTGCTCCGAATACGGGCGTTTTGTGGCGGAGGGCATCGGCAGAGCCATGGGAGTGTGCGGCGTGCAGATTATCAGCGGTATGGCGCGGGGCGTCGATGGAATCAGCCAGAATGCGGCTCTGGAGGCGGGCGGCAGTTCTTTTGGGGTGCTGGGCTGTGGTGTGGATGTCTGTTATCCCGCCTCCAACCGTCTGCTTTACGAAAGGCTGTGTGCGCAGGGCGGCGTCCTCTCCACGCATCCGCCGGGGACGGAGCCCAAGCCACAGCATTTCCCGCCCAGAAACAGGATTGTCAGCGGCCTTGCGGACGCTTTGATTGTCGTGGAGGCGCGGGAAAAGAGCGGGACGCTCATCACCGTTGACATGGCGCTGGAGCAGGGAAAGGACGTATATGTTGTGCCCGGGCGCGTGACCGACCGCCTGAGTGACGGCTGCAATCGGCTCATAAAGCAGGGCGCCGGAGTGTTTTTGTCGCCGGAGGATTTTCTGAGGGAGCTGCGGCAGGGATGGCAGGGACGGCAGGGCGGGCAGGGACGGCAGGGGCGACAGGACGGGCGGAGCGGACAGGACGAGGGGGCAGATTTGTGCGGGACGTCTTTTGCTGCGGGGGCGCCCGGGCGTTTCGCGCAGTCTGTCGGGGAGTACGGCGAGGTGTATGCCGCGCTGGATTTGGCGCCGCTTTCTCTGGAACAGATACGGGAGCGGCTTGCGGGGGAGTATTCCGGACCGGAGCTGCTTTCTGCGCTCATGAGTCTGTGCGTGGCGAAGCTTGCGGTGCAGAAAAGTCCGGGGCAGTTTTGCCTGCGGGGAAGCGCGCCTGACCGTTTATGACATGATAAGAACCGCTTGTGCATTTGCGCATTGACTTTAGCGTCTTTGTCCATAAAAATAGAACTTGTGTATTAATATTTCATTACAGAAAGGGGTTTTATATGAAAGCAAATGAGGTTTTTAGAAAAACCATAAAGTTCGTGTGGATGAAGCTTGCGCTGGGAGGGTGCGCCATAGCGTTTTCCCTTGTGCTGGGGCTGGTTTTGGCGGGCGTCTCCGCCATGGATCAAAACGGCGTCGTGGGCGTGTATGCATTGATGATATGGTTTGTTTTGTCGGTGGCGGCGGTAGGCGTTTCGCAGTATTATCTGGGGTATCTTTTGAAGGCGGGGCATATAGCGGTGGTCACTTCGCTGGTGACGACGGGCAGTCTGCCGGAAAACTTTTTTGAGTATGGGCTCGGGATGGTAAAAAAGAAATTTGCCACGGCAGCCGCTTATTTTGCCGTGGATCGTCTGGTGTCCGGCGCGGTAAAGCAGATTAACGGCGGACTTGATATTGTGGGCAGCGTCCTGAGTAAAATCCCCGGGATGGACTCGGCGGTGTCCTTTGCCAAATCCTTTGTGAATATAGCGCTCGGAAATGTGGACGAGTGCTGTCTGGCATACACCTTTTACCGGGAGGAACAGTCCGCCTTTAAGAGCGCTGCGGACGGCGTGGTCATCTATTTTCAAAACTGGAAGGTTGTTTTGAAGGATGCTCTGAAAACCGCTTTTCTGGCGTTTATCGTTTCGGCTGCTGCGGGGCTTCTTTTGTTTGTGGTGATGCTTGGCGCCCTGAGCATTCTGGGTATGCCCGGGCTGGGCGTATTCTTTGTGGCGCTCATGCTGACCCTGATGATCGTGCTCATTGTAAAATCCGCTGTGATGGACAGCTACACAATGGTGTGTATGGTATGCTCTTACATGCAGGTGGCGCCTACCACGGAGCTCACATTTGATCTGTATGACAAGCTGTGCACCCTGTCGTCCAAATTCAGAAATTTATTCCAGAGGACGAAGGAAGCGGGCTTACATAATTAAAAAATTTGAAATCAATTAAATGGAGAAACAGAGGGATAAGGAATGAAACGTATGGGAAAAACATGGGTAATAACCGCGCTCTGTGCGGCGGCGTCGCTTTTGAGCGCATGCGGGAAGGAGGAGCCTGCCGATGCTCCCAAAACGCAGTCCAGGCCGGAAATCAAGATTGTGAAGGGAGAAGGGACGCGGGAGACCGACGATTTTGAATATCAGGAGGAGAACGGGGAAATAGTCCTTACGAGGTATATCGGGAGGAGCAGGGAGATCACGATCCCTGACCGGATAGAGGAGATGAATGTGGTCGCCATCGGAAGCGGGTGCTTTCATGATCAGGATATCATCAGGGTGGTATGTCCGGATACCGTGAGGGAAATCGGCTCAGAGGCCTTTGCATACTGCGGCGAGCTGGAGGAAATGAATCTGAATGAGGGACTGCAGAATATCGGTTACAACGCTTTTATGTATTGCAGTTCCCTGGAGCATGTCCGGATACCGGACTCGGTGGTTGAGATTGCAGACCTGGCGTTTGCCGGCTCGGGAGTTAAGGAGCTGGAGTTTATGTGCGGCTCTGCGGAAACATGGGGAGAGGGAGTTTTCGGTACGATTAACGCCGTGGAGGTTACGATACCGGCTGGGCTGAAAATTGTGCCGTGTACAATGTTTGAGGTCTCGGAAAATTTAGAAACAGTTGTTATCGAATCGGGCATCGAGCAGATTAGCGTGAAGGCGTTTATCGGCTGCGGGAAATTGAAAAGGGTCAGTATTCCCGCTTCAGTGACGGAGATTGGGGAGCGGGCTTTTGAGAACACGAGTGCGGAGCTGGTTCTCTATGTGGAATCGGGAAGCTATGCGGAGCGTTATGCGAAGGAAAACGGCATTGCGTATGAGAATGTCGCTCCAGGCGAAAGCGCCTTTGCAGCGGAAGAACAGAAGTTTTATATCGACGAGGAAACCGCGGGGCGGATTGAGGATGTAGAGGACTATTACAGTGTCGTATTTCCTGAGGATTATTTTGATTTTATCGCGCAGCATAATGTCTATGAGCCGACGGGAAATAATTCCTTTACATTAAATGGCAGTACCTATGTGATTGACAGATTTTTAGGCTTTGTGAGCGATTATACCGTTTCTCCGCTGGGCGAGTATGATATCATGGTGGTGATGTCCCCGATTGATACCTGTCTGACGAGCAGCCCGGATTCGTCCGGAGCGGAACTGATCCCTGTGGTCAGCCTGTCCACGGGAGATTATGTGTGCCTGAATTTCAAGGAGGACAGCGCGGCGCCCAGCGTGTGCGTCTGGAGCTGTGGGGAATCGGAGGAATTTCATCCGGTAGTCTATAAAGCGGCGGATTCCTTCTCGGAATTTTTGGCAGGGCTGGAATAAGAATTGGATATAAAAATTGGGATGGAATTGGGGAGAGGTTTGTGATATGATATAATATGTTTTTAAGAGGGGTACATCATGATAGAAGGCACATCATGATAAGAGGGATATATCATGAAGATTGCAGTATGTGAGGATGAAGTTTGGACAGGTCTTGAGTTGAAGGCCATGATTGAGGCATCGGGGCGGGAGGCTACTCTCTACTCTGATGCCCAATTGCTTTTGGCGGATTGGGAGGCGGGGAGACGCTTTGATGTGATTTTTACGGATATCGTCATGGAGAATGGATTTTCGGGCATGGATTTGTGCAGACGTCTGAGCGCGGAGGGAAAAGCTTTTCTGGTGGTTGTGACGAATTATATTGAATATGCGCCGGAGGGTTATCGGAACGGCGTGTTTCGCTATCTCCTGAAGCCTATAGAGAAGGATATGCTCGAACAGGTTTTTGCGGAGATTGATAAAGCGGAAAAGGAAGCGCGCAAAAACGGGAAAATGGTGGTGGAGGCCTTTGACGGAGAGCGGGTCATCGAGGGAGAGCACATCCTGTATGTGGAGGTGCAGGGGAGATATCTGGATATTTACCTGCGGGACGAACGGGGGACAGAGTCGGTGGTCATGCTGATGCGGAGCCTGAAGGAGTTTTCGGCAAATCTGCCGGAGAATCGATTTGTGCGCATTAACAGGAATCAGCTGGTGAATCTGGAGCGGGTTTCTCTGGTGAAGCAGGGGAGTCTGGTTTTGGACAGTGGCAGGACACTGTCTGTGAGCCGCAGACAGCAGCGGGAATTGCAGGAGGCACTGGCGCGCTGTCTTGCTTGAGAGAGGGCGTTCGGGGATGGAGGCAGTGATGAATGCAGTGATGGATGCAGTAATATATGCGATTTTGGGAAGCCTGCTGGATATGCTGGCGTTTTACCAGATATTTATGATATATCGGATATTTTTTGCGGAGAGCTTTGCGCTTTCGAGGGGCAGAATCACGGTGATCGCGGGCATTGCATACGGAGTGAGCTTTGTGTCGATGTTTCTTGGGACATGGAGTGTTTTCTGGGCGATGCTGTTCATTGTGCTTGCGATGGGGAAGCGGAAGGTGCGGGAGAGCGTCCTGATCCTGCCCGCTATTATGGTGTATACGGTGCTGGGGATCATTCCCGTGATCATGGTGCGCAGCATGTTCACACTTCCGGAGCCGCCCGCAGTACTGGCGGCCTGCGGCGCGGACTGGCTGGGGATAGGGATGGATGTGCTGGGCTGCATTGCCATGACCGTACTGTATGGGATACTGCGCAGACACAAGCTCTCTCTGGAGCTTCGCCCGCTGGAGGTTGTGGGCTTTGGGCTGTTCTTTCTGTTTGAAGTATTTTTGTTGATGGGAATTGCGGTGATACGGGTTCATTATGTCGGGATGGACAGGCTGCTGCTGAACGGCTGCTGTCTGTTCTTTTTCCTGCTTGCCCTGGGGGCGTATCTGTGGCACCTGATTACGCTTCGGAGGGTGCGGCGGCTGAACGGACTGGTAAAACAGGAGCAGGATTACATACAGTGCCAGCTGTCCTATCTGGAGCAGTACCGGAATGAAAATCAGAGCATCCGCGCCCTGCGCCATGATCTGAGGGGACATCTGCAGATGCTGCAAAGTCTGCAGGAGAGCAATCAGAGAAGAAAGATGGAGTTATATCTGGATTCTCTGCAGGAGGAGACAAATCGGATAAAGGAGTTGGAATTTACGGGAAATCAGGCGGCGGATATCGTGCTCGCCAATCAGAAGGCGCGGGCGCGCAGGCTGGGAATCCCTTTTACCTGCGAGGGCACATTTCCGTGGCTGGATGAGCTGACGCCCATGGAAGTGTGCTCCCTGCTGTCCAATCTGTTAGATAACGCGTGTGATGCATCTGTGAATGAGGCGGAGCCGGATATTTATGTCAAGGGAGGAGTGCAGGAGCATTTCTGGACGCTGACAGTCAGCAACCGGGCGGAGAAGGAATGTAAGATCCACAATAACCGCATGACGTCCACAAAAGGTCAAAACCATGGTATGGGGCTCGGCATTGTGGAGCAGATTATAGAAAAATATGGGGGAATCTGCAGCTTTACCTGGGAGAACCGGCGCTTTGTCTGTAGGATATTGTTTCCGCGGGACAGAGAGCAGGGGGAGACTTGAGAATTACAGGTGTTATTTAAACGGAGCCGGCGGAAGGAGAGCGGGCTGGCCTGGCGCCGGGCTGCCGCATTTTAATTCTCTCAACAAAAAAATTGTGAAAATGGGCGAAGGGGTGTAGAATAAGATTGTCAGGGATAAAATGACAGGCGGCAGTGGCGGAGACTGCCGTCTTAAGGAGGAGTAGATTTATGCAGAAACCATTGATAACAGGAGCCGATGCCGCGCCTTTCCGCAGTCGTACCAGAGTGGTGCAGATTGGGGACAGGTGTATCGGCGGGGGGAATCCTGTGCTGATACAGTCCATGACAAATACAAAAACGGAGGATGTGGCGGCCACGGTCGCGCAGATCCGGGAGCTGGAGCGGGCGGGCTGCGAGATTGTGCGCTGTACGGTTCCCACGGCGGAGGCGGCTGCGGCTCTTCGCGAGATCAGGAAACAGATTGAGATTCCTCTGGTAGCGGACATTCATTTTGACTACCGCATGGCGATTGCCGCCATGGAGAACGGCGCGGATAAAATCCGTATCAATCCCGGAAATATCGGGAGCGTGGAGCGGGTGAGGGATGTGGTGAAGGCGGCGAAGGAGCGCAATATTCCCATCCGTGTGGGGGTAAACAGCGGTTCGCTGGAGAAGCATCTGATAGAAAAATATGGCGGAGTGACGGCGGAGGGTATCGTGGAGAGCGCTCTGGATAAGGTGCATCTGATCCAGGATATGGATTACGACAATCTGGTGATCAGCATCAAATCCTCCGACGTGCTCATGTGCGTGGAGGCTCATGAGCGGCTGGCACAGGCGCTTTTGCAGGAGAGGACGATTTATCCTCTGCATGTGGGCATTACGGAGTCCGGCACGGTGCAGAGCGGCAATATCAAGTCCGCGCTGGGGCTGGGCATGATATTGGGGCAGGGGATTGGCGACACAATTCGGGTCTCCCTCACGGGCAGTCCCGTGGAGGAAATCAAGTCGGCAAAGCTGATCCTGCGCACCCTTGGGCTTAGAAAGGGTGGTATCGAGGTGGTTTCCTGTCCCACCTGCGGCAGGACGCAGATTGATCTGATCGGGCTTGCGGGCAGGGTGGAGAAGCTGGTGGAGGATTATCCGCTGGATATCAAGGTGGCTGTGATGGGATGCGTGGTGAACGGTCCGGGGGAGGCAAGAGAGGCTGACCTTGGCATCGCCGGAGGTATCGGCGAGGGACTTTTGATAAAACGCGGAGAGATTGTGCGCAAGGTGCCGGAGAGCGGGCTCCTTGAGGCGCTGCGGGAAGAGTTGGACAATTGGGTATGAGCAAACCATTTTTTGAGGTTTTTCCCTCATTGAAATTACATAAGCCGCTGTGCGACGTGATGGAGCAGACGGAGGTAGAGCGCGTTGCCGCCACCAGAAACAAAGAATATCTGCGCGTCTATCTGTCGGGCAGCCGCCTGATTTTAAAGCAGGATATCCGGACGGTGGAGCGGGAGATTTTAAGCCAGCTTTTTCCGGGCGCGGGGCTGACGGTGAAGATTTACGAGCGTTTTTTCCTTTCGTCCCAGTACAATCCGGAGAAGCTGATGTCCGTCTATCGGGAGAGTATTCTGCTGGAGCTGCAGGACTATAATCATATTTTGTACAGTGCCTTCAGGAACGCGGAGCTTGTCTATCCCGATGAGCACACGGTGCTGCTGCGCATGGACGATACGGTGCTGGTGCGCGGTAAGGAGGAGGAGCTGCTGCGGATTCTGGAGAAAATTCTGGTGGAGCGCTGCGGTTTTTCCGTGTCGGTGAGGGCGGAGTACCGGGAGGCGGAGACCGGGAGATATGAGGAAGAGGACGCCCTGCGCCTGAAGCTTCGCGTGCAGGAGATTGCGGAGCGCGCCGGAGCGCAGCCTGCGGAGGATGCGGGAGAACATTTTGTGGATGCCGGGGAGAACGGCTTTTCTGCCGGAGCGGATGCGTCCCGGGGTGCTGCGGGAGACGGCGCAGCAGAGCCGGCAAACCCTGCCCGGCAGGGGCAGAAGGGGGCATCAGGGCAGGCAGACCCTGCCCGGCAGAGGCAGAAGGAGGCATCAGGACAGGCAGGCTCTACCCGACAGAAAGGCTCGTCCAGGGACGGCGCGTGGGGGAAGGACTCCGGCTATGGGAAGGCTCTTCGCCGCAGCTCGAATCCCGACGTGGTCTATGGGCGGGACTTTGAGGAGGACGCCATGCGCATCGACGAGATTGTGGGCGAGATGGGCGATGTGGTCATCCGGGGCAAGGTGCTGAAGCTGGAGCAGCGCTCGATCAGGAACGAAAAGACGATCCTCATTTTTGACGTCACGGATTTTACGGACACCATGACGGTGAAGCTGTTCGTGCGGGACGATCAGGTCAGGGAGATTGCCGGGCATGTGGCCGGAGGCTCTTTTATTAAGCTAAAGGGCATGAGCATGATGGATAAATTCGACCATGAGCTGACCATCGGTTCCATCGTGGGTATTAAGAAAATCCCGGATTTTACGGTGAGCCGCATGGACACTGCGCCGCATAAGCGGGTGGAGCTCCACTGCCACACCAAGATGAGCGATATGGACGGCGTATCGGAGGCCTCGGACATCGTAAAGCGCGCATACAAGTGGGGGCACCGCGCCATCGCCATAACGGATCACGGAGTGGTGCAGAGCTTTACGGACGCCAATCATGTGTGGGAGGCGCTGTGGAAGGACGAGAAGGGCAGACGGGCAAAGGAGGGGGACGAGCACCCCGACAAGCAGGACTTTTTTAAGATTCTATACGGCGTGGAGGCCTATCTGGTGGACGATCTGAAGGAGATTGTCACCGGGGATAAGGGGCAGACGCTGGAGGCGGATTTTGTGGTTTTTGATATCGAGACCACGGGATTTTCCCCGGTGAACAATCGGATCATTGAGATTGGCGCGGTGAAGGTTCGGGAGGGGAAGCTTGCGGATCGGTTTTCCACCTTTGTCAATCCCGATGTGCCAATCCCCTTTGAAATCGAGAAGCTGACGGGCATACGGGACGACATGGTCATGGAGTACCCACAGATAGATGAGATTTTGCCGCAGTTTCTGGAATTTTGCGACGGCTGCGTCCTGGTGGCGCACAATGCCAATTTTGATATGAGCTTTATCATGGAAAACTGCAGACGGCTGGGCTATCCCGCAGAATTTACCTATGTGGACACCATGAACGCCGCGCGGGTGCTTCTGCCCCATCAGGCAAAGCATACTCTGGATGCGGTGGCAAAGACGCTGGGCGTCTCGCTGGAGAATCATCACAGGGCGGTGGACGACGCGGAGTGTACCACCCATATTTTCCTGAAATTTATCAGGATGTTGCAGGAGGAGCACGGGGTTTTTGATTTGCATGGGCTCAACCGGATGGGGGAGGACAGCGCGGATCTGATACACAGGCTGCCCACCTACCACGCGATTATTTTGGCCAAAAACGATATGGGGCGCATTAATCTGTACCGTCTGGTCAGCGAATCCCATCTGACCTATTTCAACCGTCATCCCCGCATTCCGAAGAGCATGGTGGAGAAGTACCGGGAGGGATTGATCCTCGGCAGCGCATGTGAGGCGGGGGAGCTGTACCGCGCGCTTTTGGACGGGCAGTCGGACATTCAGCTCGCAAGGCTGGTGAATTTTTATGATTATCTGGAAATCCAGCCGGTGGGCAATAATGCGTTTATGATTCACTCAGAGCGTTTCCGGGAGATAAATTCCGAGGAGGACATCCGGAATGTCAACAGGCGGATCGTTGCGCTGGGAGAGCAGTTCCACAAGCCGGTGGTGGCTACCTGTGACGTGCATTTTCTCGACCCGGAGGACGAGCTGTACCGGCGTATCATCATGGCGGGCAGAGGCTTTGAGGACGCCGACAACCAGGCGCCCCTTTATCTGCACACCACGGAGGAAATGCTGGAGGAGTTTGCCTATCTCGGGAGCGACAAGGCGAGGGAGGTCGTCATCACCAACACCAATATGATCGCGGATATGATAGAGACGATAGCGCCCGTGCGCCCGGACAAATGTCCGCCGGTGATCCCCGACAGCGACAAGACTCTCCGGGAAATCTGTTATCACCGCGCCCACGAGATTTATGGGCCAAAGCTGCCGAAAATCGTGGAGGACAGGCTGGAGCGGGAGTTAAATTCCATCATCGGAAACGGTTTTGCGGTGATGTATATCATTGCGCAGAAGCTGGTTTGGAAGTCCGTGGAGGACGGCTATCTGGTGGGCTCGAGGGGCTCCGTCGGGAGTTCCTTCGTGGCGACCATGGCGGGCATCACGGAGGTGAATCCTTTAAGTCCTCATTATTATTGCAGCAAATGTCATTATGTGGATTTTGAGGAGGATGATGTGAAAGCCTATACGGGCAAGGCGGGCATCGACATGCCGGACAAAAACTGCCCGGTGTGCGGAGAGCTTCTGCACAAGGAGGGCTTTGACATTCCCTTCGAGACCTTCCTCGGCTTTAAGGGGGACAAGGAGCCGGATATTGACCTGAATTTCTCGGGAGAATACCAGTCCAAGGCTCACAAATATACAGAGGTTATCTTTGGCGCGGGACAGACCTTCCGCGCGGGCACCATCGCCACGCTTGCGGATAAGACCGCATACGGCTATGTGAAAAACTATTTTGAGGAACGGGGAAAGCACAAGCGCGCCAGTGAGATTAACCGCATCACGGCGGGCTGTACGGGTGTGCGCAGAAGCACCGGGCAGCATCCCGGCGGCATCGTGGTGCTTCCCTTCGGGCAGGATATCAATTCCTTCACCCCGGTGCAGCACCCCGCGAACGATATGAGCACCAGCACGATCACGACTCATTTTGATTATCACTCCATCGACCATAACCTGTTGAAGCTGGATATTCTGGGACACGATGACCCCACCATGATCCGTATGCTGCAGGACATGACGGGTGTAGACCCGATTACCATTCCGCTGGACGGGGAGGACGTCATGAGCCTTTTCTGGCATACGGACGCACTGGGCATCACCCCGGAACAGATTGGCGGGACACAGCTTGGAGCATTGGGCATCCCGGAGTTTGGCACGGATTTTGCCATGCAGATGGTGATAGAGGCGGCGCCCGCTTCCTTTTCGGATCTGGTGCGCATCGCGGGGCTCGCCCACGGCACGGACGTGTGGCTTGGCAACGCGCAGGATCTGATCAGGAGCGGAATCGCGACAATCTCCACGGCAATCTGCACCCGCGACGACATTATGACCTATCTGATCGGGAAAGGCGTGGAGCCTGAGAAATCCTTTAAAATCATGGAGGCGGTGCGAAAGGGCACGGTGGCAAAAGGAAAATGCGCTCAGTGGGACGAGTGGAAGCAGGATATGCTGGATCACGATGTGCCGGAGTGGTATGTGAAGTCCTGTGAGAAGATTATGTATATGTTCCCCAAGGCTCACGCCGCGGCCTATGTCATGATGGCATGGCGCATCGCCTACTGCAAGATTCACTATCCGTTAGCCTATTACGGCGCGTTTTTCAGCATCCGCGCCAAGGCGTTTTCCTATGAGCTCATGTGTCAGGGACAAAAGCATCTGGAGGATATCATGGCGGAGTACCGGAGCCGTCAGGACAGCCTGAGCAATAAGGAGAAGGACGCCTATGCGGACATGCGGGTGGTGCAGGAGATGTATGCGAGGGGCTTTGAGTTTGAGCCCATCGATATCTTCCGGGCAAAGTCCCGCGATTTTCAGATCATAAACGGTAAGCTCATGCCCTCTCTGAACAGTATAGAAGGGCTGGGGGAGAAGGCGGCGGACGGTATTGTGGCAGCCGCAAGGGACGGGGCGTTTTTGTCAAGGGATGACTTCAGGGAGAGGACTAAGGTGTCCAAGACGATTGTGGATTTGATGGCGTCGCTGGGATTGCTGGGGGATTTGCCGGAGTCGAACCAGATTAGCTTGTTTGATTTCGTCTGAGATTTGTGGTGGATTCTGTTTTCGCTGGGAGGGTCGGCGGGAGGAGTCCGGGCTGCCCTGGCAGACGGGGCGGCGGTTGGGTGTTTTCTAATAGCGCGGAGTAGTATCCGGCAATCTGCGGGTCGGCTCTAAGGTGCATCCGTGCACCGTAGAGCCTGAAATGCGCATCCATGCGCATTTCACCCTTGTTTCCTGCCCCGCACTATAAGAAAACGCACCAACCGCCGCCAAAGCCTGCCAGGGCAGCCCGGACTCCTCCCGCCTCGGCGCCAGCGAAATCCAGCCCTCGTAATGTTTCAGACGGAATGGTGTATATGAAGAGGCTTGGCAGATGCACGAAAAATGTGTATGATATAAACAGGTATGTCATAAACAAGTGGGCTGTATATGTGTAGTAGGGAGGTTTGCTGATATGACGGAAGAGACAAAAATAATTTTGGATGAGTTGGCGAAGTTAAATACTCAGATAGCAGACATACAATTGATGCTTGAGAACGAGACGAATCGCAATATCCGGATTATAGCAGAGGGGCATTTTGATTTAAACAGAGAATCGAATGATGCGTTAAAGTGGGAGAATGAAAAAGAGATGCTGTTGATTAGAGTGAACAGTATTGAGAATGAGCTGCGAAGGATAAAAATGAGGGTAGAGGAGATGGTGTGAAAAATCGCGCGGAGAATTAGCGTATTGTTATTCATGGATGTTTGTGTTACAATACGTCTACGGAAAGTACCCATGACAGGGTGGCAGCCTCCCGGGTTTATGAAAACCGATATGCCGGTAATACAAAACGTACATAGTACGTTGGTTGCTTGCCTTTCTCGACAAGAGAAATAACAGGCGAAAATGAAAATGCCTATCCTGTCGGCGAACAGGATAGGCGGTGTCCGTAAGGACATTCTTTAACCTAAACTCGGAGCATCCACTTTGGAGTGGGTGCTTTCCCTTTTCATTGCTATAATATCATCATATGCAGAATATTTCAAGAGGTTTAAGCAAAAGACGGACAAAAAAGCGACAGGGAAGGGGTGCCAAAAAAATTTTAAAAAGTGCTTGCATTTTTTTGCGCGGTGTAGTATAGTAAGCAAGTACCGCGGTTGTGCCGCAGCCGCGGGCTTACAGAATGGCTGATTGGTCAAGCGGTTAAGACGCCGCCCTCTCACGGCGGAAACAGGGGTTCGATTCCCCTATCAGCTGCTCTATTCAATTGAATAGCCCAACCCGAAGAAATATTGAAGTCAGAAGATTAGCAGATTTCAATATTTTTTTATTTTTGTGCATTATGCTGTTTTGCGGGGGATGAATTTATGGTCTGTAAAACATGGGCGGCATAAAACGGGGTGAGAGTGATATAAACATGGTAAAAATATCCAAAAAACATACCGGAAATCTACAGATAGTGCTTCAACTTTACTTGACAGAATCTACATATAGTAGTAGACTATTAATAGAAAATTAATAATTGGTCGAACTATATTATTAAGACAGGTTGGGAAACAGAAAATGGATTTTGGCAGAAAAAAGATTCGTCTGGGTGAACTTCTGGTCAACAGCCGGTTGATCACGGAGGAGCAGCTGACAACCGCCTTGGGAGAGCACCGCAAGGCCGGTAAGAAGCTGGGTGAGTATCTGATAGAGCAAAGCGTTGTGAGCGAGGATGATCTGGTGCTTGCCCTGAGCCAGCAGCTTGGGCTTGACACGGTAGACCTCGCGAATGTAACGGTGGATAAGGGCATATTGGATCTGGTGCCCATCGATGTATTGAAAAAGCATGTGGTTTTCCCGTATTCCTTCCGGGAGGACAATCTGAACGTACTGCGCGTGGCAATGGCGGATCCGCTGGACTATAATGCGCAGGATGATATCAACCTGATTACGAACTATCAGGTTGAGCCCGTGGTGGCCACCAGCAGAAGCATCCAGATGGCGATTGATAAATTCTTTGGTCAGAAGGAGATGAGCTCCAAGCTTGAGGCGTACGCCAAGGAGAAGAATCTGGACAGCTCCGGCGACGATGCGGAGGACGAGGCAGTCAGCAATTCCCCTATCGTTACGCTGGTAAAGGAGATTATCGAGAAGGCGGCGCGTCAGCGCGCATCCGATATACATATTGAGCCCATGGAGACCTACATCCGTGTGCGTTACCGAATCGACGGCGCGCTGTATGAGCGTATGCGTTACAGCCCCAGCGTCCTGTCCTCGATCATCGCCCGTATCAAGATTATCGGCGGCATGGATATTTCCGAGAAGAGAAAGCCGCAGGACGGCCGTATCACTCAGCTGGTTGACCGCGTAGAGTATGATATCCGTGTATCTATTCTGCCGACGGTGTACGGCGAGAAAGTCGTAATGCGTCTTGCCATGAAGACCGCCCTGAACAGGGAAAAGAGCCAGCTCGGTCTGAAGCCCTATGAGATGGAGCAGCTTGACTACATATTGAAGAATCCCCACGGTATCATTCTGGTTACCGGGCCTACCGGTTCCGGTAAGTCCACCACATTGTATACGGCTCTGAGCGAGCTGAATACGGAGGATGTGAATATTATCACGGTAGAGGATCCTGTGGAGGCGAACATTGACGGTATCAATCAGGTACAGACGAACACCAAGGCGGATCTGACCTTCGCCTCGGCGCTGCGTTCCATCCTGCGTCAGGATCCGGATATCATCATGATTGGTGAGATTCGAGACCAGGAGACAGCGTCCATCGCAGTTCAGGCGTCCATCACCGGACACCTGGTGGTGAGCACCCTGCATACGAACTCCACGGCGAGCACGGTCACCCGTCTGGAGGATATGGGACTGGAGTCCTATCTGATCGCGGATTCCGTGGTGGGAATTATCGCACAGCGTCTGGTGCGCAGGCTCTGCCCTGCATGTAAGCGGGCAAAGCAGGCGGAACCGCAGGAAAAGAAGATGATGAACATTCCTGAGACACAGGATTTGACGATTTACGAGCCCTGCGGGTGCCCTCAGTGCGCGGACACGGGCTACAAAGGCCGAATCGGCGTCTATGAGATTATGAAGATGAGCCCTGCGCTGAAACGCGTCATCAGTAAGCACGAGGGCGCGGAACGGCTGAAGGAACAGGCCATGGCGGAAGGAATGCGCACACTGCGTATCAGCGCCACGGAGTATGTGGTGGAAGGGATTACTTCCTTTAGTGAGATGATGAGAGTTTCCTTTGAGGAGTAGTTCGCGGGGAACGGTTTATAGAAACAGAAGCGGGAGGATAAGGGATGCCGGCATTTGGATATGTTGCCGTCGATAAGACAGGCAAAGAGGTAAAGGGCACCATTGATGCGGAGAATATCGACGAGGCGAGACAGCAGGCGAAGCAGAAGGAGCTGACATTGCTCAGCATTAAGGCACAGAGTGCCTTGTCCAAGGATATTAATGTGGATTTCAGCAAAAAGCCCGGGGCGAGGGATTTGGGAGTTATGTGCCGCCAGTTCGTGAGTATGAACCGGGCGGGCGTGACAATGATTGAGACGCTGAAGATGCTCTCGGAGCAGACGGAAAATAAGAAGCTGCGAGCCACCCTGCAGGAAGTCCGTGTCAGCGTGGAACGTGGAGAGAGCTTGGCATTTGCCATGGGACAACACAAGGGTATCTTCCCGGAGCTGATGATCAACATGGTGTCCGCGGGTGAGGCGTCCGGTAATCTGGACACGGCGCTGGAGCGTGTGTCCGAACAGCTGGAGGGCACCGCAAAGACACAGTCCATGATCAAAAAGGCAATGATTTATCCCATTGCGGTCTTTGTGGTTGCCATAGTGGTTTCGATTGTCATGCTGGTGGTGGTTATCCCGAACTACTCGGTGATGTTCGAGGACTTGGGAACGGAGCTTCCGGGCATCACCAAGATGTATGTGGCGATGAGTGACGTCTTGATAAATTATTGGTTTATCATTATCCCGGTAGTGATTGCCATTGCGGTGACAATTATCGTGTTCTCTAAGACGGATGCGGGCAAGCATGTATTTGGCAAGCTGGCGATTAAGATTCCCGTTTTGGGTAACCTGACAGTGAAATCCGCATCCTCCATGACGGCGAGGACTCTGAGCACTCTGCTGGCTTCCGGTGTTCCTCTGATAGAAGCCGTGGAGATTGTGTCCGGCGTGGTGGACAATATATATTTCCAGGAGGCATTGCAGCATGCGAGGGACGAGATCACCATCGGTCTGCCGCTCTCGAGACCGTTGGAGGAGAGCGGTTTGTTCCCGCCCATGGTATACCATATGATCCGTATTGGTGAGGAGGCCGGTAATACGGAGGAGATGCTGGATAAGCTGGCGGATTACTATGATGAAGAGGTGGAGATGGCGGTGCAGTCTCTGATGGCAGCCATGGAGCCCATGATCATCATCATACTGGCTATTGTGGTGGGCGGTCTGATTGCCGCATGTATGGCGCCTATGCTTACCATGTACTCCGCGCTCGACAATCTGTAATTTATAAATCGAATTATCCGTCTGGGTAGGGACAGGCGAATAAGATAAAAAACAACCAATAACACATAGTAAAGGAGAAATGCATTATGAAAAAGATGAATAACAAGGGATTCTCTCTCGTAGAGCTGATCATCGTTATCGCAATCATGGCAGTCCTGATGGGCGTTCTGGCTCCCCAGCTTCTGAAGTATGTTGAGGATTCCAGAAGACAGAGTGATGAGACCGCTTTTGGAGAGGTAGAGAATGCGGTAAAGATTGCTTTGGCTGTTGAGGAAGTTTACAATGCTGTATCAGACGGCACGGTTGTTACTATTAAAGATGACGACAATGCAACTGTGGGAACCTGCAGCGCTACTTCTGGTGTTACCGAGCTGGATAATGAACTGGCAAGAACACTGCCTGATGGCATTAACTTTACCTCCAAGACCTACAACGGTGTTAACCAGACGATTACGATCAATTACAACTCCGCTATGGGTACTTTTACTCTGACTCATTCTTGGTAAGATTTGGTAAACCTGTGGATTTTGAAAGGACACACCCTACATGCTTCCTGTGATTATTGTATACATCTTTGTTTTTTCATATGGAATCGTTATCGGCAGCTTTCTGAATGTCCTGATATTCAGGATACCGAAGAAAGAGAAGCTGGTGATGACCAGATCCCATTGCATGAGCTGTGGGTATCAGCTGCGGTGGTTTGATTTGATACCGCTGTTCAGCTTTCTGGCACTGGGAGGCAGGTGTCGAAAATGCAAGACGCGGCTCTCTGTTCAGTACCCCGTGATCGAGGCGCTGAACGGAGCGCTGTATCTGGCAGTATTTGCCAGGTATGGAGTAAGCATGGAATCCCTACTCTATTGCTTGCTGTTCAGCGCGCTTCTCGCTTTGAGTGTGATTGATTTCAGAACCTATGAGATTCCGACAGGTTTCAATTATTTTATACTGGCGCTGGGACTGATTCGCGTGGTGACGGACTTGAAGAATTGGCATGAGTACGCGATCGGTCTCGTTGCCGTCAGTTTGGTGCTGTATCTGATTTACAGGATTTCCAACGGCGCTGCAATAGGCGGCGGCGATGTAAAGCTGATGGCGGCCACAGGGCTGCTCTTAGGCTGGAAGAGAAATATACTGGCATTCCTTTTGGGATGCATTATCGGCTCCGTGATACACCTTGCACGCATGAAGCTTTCCAAGGCGGATCATGTGCTTGCCATGGGGCCTTATCTGGCAATAGGCGTGGCGATAGCTGCGATGTGGGGCAATGAGTTTATAACCTGGTATGTGAGTATGCTGGGATTTTGACAATTAAATTTGACAATTAAATTAGAAAGTAATTTTGTTTGGGGAATGTGTGAACAAAATAACTATAGAGAAGCACCAGAATATTTTATGGAGGGTACATAAAAATGGCAAAAGTACTGACTATTGAGCTTGGACATTCCGTAATCAAGCTTTGCGAAATGGACTACAAGGTGAAAAGGCCCAAAATTTATCAGTGTCAGGAGGCAATCACACCTGTAGGCTCCGTAAATGACGGCTACATTGCGGAAGATATGATGCGAGAGTTGGCGTATGCCATCAAAGAGACCATCGCCCGCAATGGTATCAAGACGAAGAAGGTCATTTTTACGGTGGCTTCCGCCAAGATTATCAATCGTGAGGTTGTGGTGCCGGCTGTCAAGGAGGCACAGATTCCTTCCGTGATCCAGGCGAACCTGAACGAGTATTTCCCGGTAAGCCTTGCGGACTATGAGGTGACGCAGTCTCTGGTGCAGACGATTCCCGACGGCGTTGACGCGGGCAAGCACAGAGTGCTGGTGTTCGCGGCGGAGAAGGCGATGCTGGATTCCTATAAGAAGCTGGCGGCTGCCTGCGATTTGGATATCGTCAATGTCTGCTGTAGCGGAGCAAGTATCGTGGAGGCTGCGAGAAATCAGAGGGCTTCCGGCTGCCAGGCGATCATTAAGATGGAGGAAAAATATTCCATCATCAGCGTGGTGCAGGACGGTGTGCTGATGCTGCAGAGAAGCATCAATTACGGTGTGGGGGACGCCATGAGCGTGGTTGCTTCCCAGCCGAGCTTTGCGGCGGGAGATACGTTGGGTGTATGGCGCCTGATTACCCGTCAGAACTGTACCAGTGAGTCGGTGCTCAATGTGAAGGAGGCAGGACGGCCTGAGGCAAGAGCTGCCGTTACCGAAGCCCTGAACCCGCTGCTCAGCGGTATTATGAGAGTGTTTGACTATTTCAACTCGCATTTCAACGGTATGGAGATTGAGAATGTGTCGATTGTCGGCTTGGGTGCGCAGTTTATCGGTGTGCCTGAGATTTTGGGCGAGGCGCTGGGCATTGTCTGCCGTAAGGCCGGAATGTTCCAGGATGTGGAGGTATATGATTCCGATATCAAGCAGAAGAGTGATGCATATTCTTCCTGTATCGGCGCCGGCTTTGCTGCGGACGGCTTCCTGCATGAGACGGAGAAGACCAAGATCAGCAAGGAGACCAATTACACGGGCGCGTCTATTCTGATAGGCCTTTTGTGTGCCGTGGCGGCAATCGCCATGGTGGTGATGTCCGTGATTCCTTATAAAGAGGCGCAGAATGAGGAAAAGAGACTGAATGACTTGTATACGACCTATGAGCAGGGCAAGGTTGAGTATGATAAATACCAGATGGTCAAGAAATTCTATTCGGAGGTTCTGACCGGAACCAGTATGTCTCAGCACGCTAATGACAATCTTCTGGTATTCATGGAAGAATTGGAAGAGAAGCTACCCTTTGACGTGATAATCGAGGAGTTTTCCTCCGACGACGACGAGTGTGTTATAACGATGGATGTGGCTGACAAGAGTACGGCTGCTAAGGTGTTGGATACCCTGAGAGATTTCGACAGTGTGATGTTAGTAGTTATGGAAACTCTATCGGAGGAGGAGAAAAAGCCGGCGGATCCGGAGAAGACTACCACCACCGATGACGTGGAAAACAAAGAGCTCACCCAGGAAGATACCTATGTGAACTTTACGGTACATTGTGTTTACTATCCCATAGTCCTGGATACGGATGCCGGAACCCAAAAATAAGCGGGAGGACAGAGACGATGAAAATGGGTAAAATTACGAATAAACAGGTATTTATGTTGGTGCTGGCTTTGGGAGCTCTTGTGTGTCTGCTGGTCTATATGTTGGTGTTCACCAAGTATAATGATCAGACTGCCGCACTGAAAAAGAGCAATGCGGAGCTGCAGACGCAGGTGGACGAAATGAAGGGGTATTATGACAACATGGAGGTTTACCGCAAGGATTCCAGGGAGATGGCTGAGGAGATTACGGAGCTCACCGCGGATTATCCGGCGGACGCCAGAGAAGAAGACATCATTATGATGGCGGTAGACATACAGAACCGGGTAATTGTCAATTTTGAGAAGATTAATGTCGATGAGACAGAAACGATCCACAGTATTGCCGAGGATGTTGTGAAGGGGGCCTCCATCGAGGGCTTGGATCAGCCGATTGACTTTATGGCGAAAAAGGCTACTTATAGCAATGAGACGACCTATAGCAATCTGAAGGCTGCGATTGCCACGGTATACGAGAGCCCGTACAGGATCGGGATCAATGCGATATCTTACAAAAAGAGCAGCGAGACCGATAATATTATCGACGGGACGATTGATATCACTTATTATAGCGTGAGCGGTATGGGCAAGACCTATACGGCGCCTGAGATGCCGAGTTATTTTGGCGGAGCGTCGGATCTGTTTGGCGAGATGACCTTTAAGCAGGGGGCAGAGAATACATCGGGCGGTGAAGCAGTCGCAGAGTAACGGCATAGTAATAGTATAGCAATAGTGCAGCAACAGTATAGCAACAGCGAGACGGGCAGTAAAGAGCGGAGACCATGAAAGCGGGTGTATACGTGGAAAGCAGAGAAAAACAGAATCGGAAACTGAATCAAAAGGGTATGACTTTGGTTGAGGTCGTTGTCGCGATGGCGATTTTGGCGATAGTGGTCGCTCCGACACTGAGGATTTTTGCCTCGACATCGGAGACGAACCTGCGCTCGCGCCAGAGACAGAGAGCTACTTCCGTGGCGGAGGCTGCCATGGAGAGTCTGAAGGCGTACAGGGTAGAGGCGCTTTGTACTCAGTTTATGGGGAACAGCTTTAAGGGCGTCGTGAAGAGCACCGACAGTGCAAGGCCTACGGTGATGAAGGCCGTGGCGGTGTACGGAGGAGTAGAGCAGTCCCCCATACGCACGGATGGCACATGGAGGAATGATGCGGATTCCTATAAATTGACGGCGGAAAATGTCGTCTCCGAGGGGCAGTATTATGATATGGAGATAGTGCTGACGCCATCGCTCGCGCCCAATGTGCTGACGGTGGAGGATATCAGCACTTATTCGGATGCGATCATTACTCTGAAGGAGGATACCGCTTCCACCGCGCAGGGAAAGCTGGAGCAGAAGGCGAGAGATACGCTGGACACGAACTTTGCGTCGATTCAGCCTTCCGCAACAAGCCATAACATAACGTCTGTTACGATTACTGATTTCAAGCGGGTGATAGATGTTGCGGTAAATGACAACGGAACGGTTCAGACCGTTAAATATAAGGTGACTTATACCTGTAAAGCGCAGGTGAATTATACTTATAACTCCAGCACGGGCTCGCACTCGGGAAACAAGGCTTACGATGAGACGCTGTTAAAGTATGAAGAAGTGCTGGATACAGCCACCGGAGCTACGGAGCTGACCGTGTTTGATGATACCGCAACGATTGCGGGAGTGGATGTCCTTGGCAGGCAGGCCAAGCTGAATCATCTGTATCTGTATTATTTCCCGGTCTATCCAAGTCAGTTCGGCTCGGGTGCAAAGGACGAGATTAATATCACAGGCACTCTGTCCTCATTATATAGTTATATGTCGGGGATGGATCATATGGATTCCAAGGCACGGGGATATGACCCGCTGCAGATTACAGTTGCAAAGCAGATTGCCACGGTGCTCACCGATGTGGAGCTAAACAGTGGCGAGGTCGCTTATAATGTAAAGCTGAACGGCGCCGTTACAGGCGGAACGGTGGAGCTGCAGACGAATCTGACGGAGAATCTCTCTCCCTTAGGTTCTGTGATTTCAACGCCTGCCATCTCCGGTTTTACGGGCGAGGCGCTTCAGGACAGCCTTTTGGATCGGGTGGTGCTTCTCTATGACGCAGAGATTCATGTATATGAAGCAGGTACTACCAATGAGGTGGCGCAGTTTATCGGAACCAAGAATGAGTAGCGAGGTGTGAGATGTTGAAGACACTGTTTGGCGGAAAAATGAATAATCGGGGCTCTGCACTGTTGACGGTGGTTCTTGTGGTGGGATTTTTGACCATTCTTGCGACAACCCTGCTGTATGTCTCCGGGATGAACTTTCAGATTAAACAGGCGGATTACCAGAATAAGAAGAGCTTCTACACTGGAGAGACCGCCTTGGAGGAGATTCGGGCGCATCTGATGGAGGATGTGTCGAAAGCCGCTGCCGGGGCGTATGGCAATATGACCATGAAGTTTGTCACAATGGAAGATGCGGATGTGCGCCAGGTGGAGTTTAATCATGATTTTGTGGAGCGTCTGCAGGAGGTCTGGGACGCAAAGCTGGCGACAGTGGGAGACGATTGGCAGCAATTGCTGGTGCAGTATTATACGGGCGGCGACCCTTCCAACCCCGATAATATGAGATGGACTGATGCCAATTCCAATACCAAGGCGGAATCCTCGGAGGTGCTGGAGGTTCATGAGCTGGAGGGCTATATCCGCATCAAGGGTATCAGGATAGTTTACACAAATCCGGATAACGGGCGGACGACGATTATTGCTACGGATATGGATGTCTATGCTCCGAATCTGGACTGGAGCGCCATGAGTACCAGCAAGACACTGGCGAGCGGCGTCGGCGCGGAGGATGCGGCAGCAAGGAAGACGGTGGATGTTTCCAAATGTGTTCGTTATGCCAACTGGAAAAAGGAATAGGCGGGTGAGTGTATGAGACAGGACAACAGAGGAGTTTCGCTTGTGGAGGTTATGGTCGTGGTTGCGATCATGGCTGTAGTGGGCGGAGTCGGAGTTTGGGGAATCAATGCAATGAGCGGAAAACCGGCGCAGCAGTGCGCGCAGAAGGTTGTATATTCGCTGGAGAGACACCGCACTTCCGCCATGTCTAAGGTGGATGCTAAGTATAGGCTGGTCGAGAACGGCGGGAAAATATATGTGGAGGAGTATATGACCAATGATCCGGGAGGGCTTCCCTCTCCTTTGCCTGCTCCGGCCACATCGACAGAAATCGGAGCGTCCGGCGTGAAGGTACAGTATACGCTGGGAGCGGATCCCACTCTTCACGATCTGCCTCTGGAGCTGCAGTTTGACAGGAGCACCGGTGCGTTTAAGCCGCAGTCCGGCGGAAGCTACTGCACGAAGATTGTCGTGACACGCGGCGGGAGAGAGCACACAGTAACTTTGGTACCATTAACCGGCAAGGTGTACATAGATTAAAGGGAGGATGAAAAATGGTTAAGGGGAAATTCAGGAAGGACAGAAGGGGACTTACTCTGATCGAGCTGGTCTGCGCTGTTGCGATCCTTGCTATCATCACGGCGACTGTCGGCGGCGCGATGGTGGTAGCGACCAATTCCTACAGGAGCGGTACGACAGAGGCTGCTCTTCAGCAGGAAGCACAGTTTACCGCCAATGCGATCGAGTCGCTGATCGTGGATGCCACGGATACGGTGGAGTATACGGGAAATGTCCTGAAGATCAAGAATGTGGACTATACCTATGAGATCACTTATCTGAGTGCGGATAAAAAGCTGGTTTACACACAGTATGAAACGGCTGCGACTTCCAATGTAGTTGCCTCGAATGAGCTGATTGCGGAGCATGTGGAATCCTTTAATGTGGATGCTTCTGCGTTTGCCGCCGCGAGAAATGTGCAGGTATATATCACGCTGGAGAGCGAGGGCAAGAGCTTTGCAACGGCCTACAGCATCACATCCAGGAACAATCCGGACGCGGGAGCTCCCGTGACGCTGGCGGCTCAGATCAATGTAAAGCCGGAGATCACACTGGAGCCCAATCAGAGATATTTTCTGAGAGTGGATGTGCTGGGAATCTCTAACAAGAGATGTAATTATTATTTTGATCCGGAGCCGGACCACACACTGCAGGCTTCCTATGACGACACTACCTCCAGCGAGGGTGTTTATATCCAACTGGGCAATGAGACCGGAGGTGCGGATGGTCTGATTCGGCTCTGGGTTGAAACGCAGGAGAGAGACGCAAGTTCTCAGCCGTTGGACAAAAAATGTGTGATCGTCAATGTCAGACGCGTCAATGCGTTCAGCTTTTCCGGCTTTACGTTGCGGAGCGGAGCTAACCTTAAGGCGAATGCGGAGTACAGCATCACAGCCACGCCCACCGGGACGAATCTTCTTAAGGTGATAGGTGTGGATTATGATTCGGATTATGTGGATCCCAATACCTTAAAGTGGACGCTTGAGCTTGCAAACGGTTCCGGCGTTATAGGTGATTATGCGGAGATCGTGAATCCGCCCGGAGACAGCACCAATGAGCTGGTGTTCAGGCTGAAACAGGATATCCCCAATGGGACGACCATAAGAGCCCGCGCTACGGCACAGCATCCCGCAGGCAACAACAAGACCGGTCTGGCATATGGCACCGTTACCGACTACAGGGATTTGGTGGCCGATAACCCGCTCAATCCTCGAAACGGAATGCTCAGACGTGGTGACGACTGTTATGTAGATGCAGATCTGGATCCCATGCGTCTGATTGAGGAGGAGTGGAAGAGAAATCATCCTGGCGGCGAGGAGATGCCGGATAATGACAAATACAATGCCGGCTTTACCGGAAACATGTATTTCCGCTATAAAGCAACTGACGGGACTCACACATCGCCGGGTTATCCCAACTGGATCAAGATGGCGATGCAGGGCAGCAATCCGAGAGAATTGGAGTTTAAGGCTGCCGATTTCGAAGGCATGTTATTTATGAAGGATTACACTCTGGAAATCCTGTACAGCTTTAAATACAATACCAGAGACAACCGCACCGTATATTATCCCGCCAGCGCATTCCCTTCCGGTGGCTCGGTGCCTGTTCCGGATGTGGATTCCGCCTATATTTATGAGCTGCCCATGTATGCGTTTTCCATGCATTTTAGCAGCTATGAGGATGGTTTCAACCAGGGCGCTGCTCTGGCGTCTTATCTGACGGCAGACGGCACCGGAATCGGTACCCTGGACAGACCGCTGGAGGTTGACTGGGGCTGGGGCGGTTCCGTGAGACTGAAGTTTAATGTATTCACAGGCGCCAACGTCGGAAAAGCAAATGTTATCGAGTCCGTTGTGGGGAGCACCAAGTGTTACAGATGGGACGGTTCTTCATGGCATCTGGAGACACGACCCAGATTGGAGTGCAAGGAGAGACAGGAGCCGGATGTCGGTACCCTGCAGTTCGAGCCTAACAACAGCGGAATGCAGCGAGGCGTCGTATACAAGTTCGTGATGGAACAGGTAAGAGGCGAGACCTATGTCGATGAGCCTGTGGACGGCAGAGGCGGCCGCGGCGTAATCTATGTCAAACTGAAATAACCTGAAATAAAAAAGCTGAAATAAAAAGAGAGCCATATCCCTTCGGATGCGGCTCTCTTTTAACATGCGCCCGCATCACCCCATGCATTATATGGCACATATAATATGGTATATTCAGCCAGTTTCGAGGCGCGAGGCGAGCGGGATGGCTTGGCGGACATTGGCTGCGGCCGGTGCGTTTTCTTATAGTGCGGGCAGGAGACAAGGGTGAAATGCGCATGGATGCGCATTTCAGGCTCTGCAGTGCATGGATGCACGTCAGAGCCGACCCGTAAATTGCCGAAAACTACCGCCGCACTATTAGAAAACACCCGGCCGCAGCCCGCCCGCCAAACCATCCCGCTCACCTCCCGCCGACATTGTGGCTGACACTGTGGCCGCCCCTGTGGTCGCTCTGTCTGAAATAAATTTCAAAAATATCTTGCGCCGCGGAAAATTTTGGTGTATAGTGGTTCACGATTATTCAAAATAATTAATATGCGTGGGAAGGTAAAAAATGGCAAAATATTTGGTTATCGTGGAGTCACCGGCAAAGGTGAAGACAATCAAGAAATTTTTGGGTGCAAACTATGAGGTTGCCGCGAGCAACGGACATGTGCGCGACATGCCTAAAAGTCAGCTTGGTATCGATGTGGAGCATGATTATGAGCCCAAGTATATTACGATTCGAGGAAAGGGAGACGTGCTGGCAGCCCTGCGCAGGGAGGTTAAGAAGGCGGAAAAGATTTATCTGGCAACCGACCCTGACCGTGAGGGCGAGGCAATCTCCTGGCATCTGTATCACGCTCTGAAGCTGGAGGACAAGAAGGTCTACCGCATTACCTTCAATGAGATCACGAAAAATGCGGTGAAGGAATCCCTGAAAAATGCAAGGGAGATCAATATGAATCTGGTGGACGCCCAGCAGGCAAGGCGAGTCCTCGACCGTATGGTGGGATATCGGATTTCGCCGCTTTTGTGGGCGAAGATTAAGCGGGGACTGAGCGCGGGGCGCGTGCAGTCTGTAGCCCTGCGCATCATCTGCGACCGCGAGGAGGAGATTAATGCCTTTATCCCGGAGGAGTACTGGACGCTGGATGTAAAGCTGGCCGTAGCGGGAGAGAAGAAGCCCATTGTGGCAAAATATTACGGAGCGGGTAAAAAGCAGACCATCCGCAGCAAGGCGGAGGCGGACGCCGTCATGAAGGCGCTGGAGAATGCGGATTATCGGATAACGGAGATTAAAAAGGGCGAGCGCGTCAAGAAGGCTCCGCTGCCCTTTACCACCTCCACGCTCCAGCAGGAGGCGAGCAAGGTCCTGAACTTCTCCACACAGAAGACCATGCGTCTGGCGCAGCAGCTCTATGAGGGCGTGGATATCAAGGGTGAGGGCACCATAGGCCTGATCACTTACCTGCGCACGGATTCCACCCGCGTCTCTGAGGAGGCGGAGGTGATGGCGAGGGACTTTATCGGGAAACAGTTTGGAGAGGCCTATCAGGCGGAGAGCGTGAGCGCGGGCAAGAAAGGCCAGAAGATACAGGATGCACATGAGGCAATCCGCCCCACCGACCCGGCGAGGATGCCCGTGGCTGTCAAGGATGAGCTGCCCCGGGATTTGTTCAGGCTGTATCAGCTGATCTGGAAGCGCTTTGTGGCGAGCCGCATGAGCCCCGCCCGATACGAGACGACCTCGGTAAAGATTCAGGCGAAGGAGCATATTTTTACGCTGGCGGCGTCCAAGCTTGTCTTTGACGGCTTTATGAGCGTCTATGTGCAGGAGGACGAGAAGGAGGCGGAGAATAAGCTGAGCAATGCGCTCACAAAGGACAGCAGTCTGAGCCTTGTGGAGTTTGAGCCGGCACAGCATTTTACCCAGCCCCCCGCCCATTACACGGAGGCGGCGCTGGTGCGCGCGCTGGAGGAGCTTGGCATCGGACGTCCCAGCACCTATGCGCCCACCATCACCACAATCCTCGCCAGAAGATATGTCGCCAAGGAAAATAAGAATCTCTATGTGACCGAGCTGGGCGAGGTGGTCAACAATATGATGAAGGAGGCGTTCCCCACCATTGTGGACGTGAATTTCACCGCCAATATGGAGGCGCTTCTGGACAGCGTGGAGGAAGGGCAGGTCAAGTGGAAGACGATCGTGGCAAATTTCTACCCGGATTTGGACGAGGCGGTGAAGCTGGCGGAGAAGGAGCTCCCCGAGGTGACGATAGCCGATGAGGAGTCGGAGGAAATCTGCGAGAAATGCGGGCGGCACATGGTTATCAAGTACGGCCCCCACGGAAGGTTCCTGGCATGTCCCGGCTTCCCGGAGTGCAGAAACACCATGCCCTATTTTGAGAAAATCGGGGTGGAATGCCCTAAGTGCGGCAGGGATGTGGTGATGAAAAAGACCCGCAAGGGCAGGAGATACTTCGGCTGCATCGACAATCCCGAATGCGATTTCATGGTGTGGGATAAGCCGGCGAAGGAGAAATGCCCTGAGTGCGGCGGCCTGATGCTGGAAAAGGGCAATAAATATGTCTGCATGGATGCAAATTGCGGGCATATTCAGGAGCGTGCAAAGGAAAGTGCGCAGGTTTGACGGATTTTCGGGAAATTGTCAAATAAATCTTAAAAAATATGGAAATTGATTATTTTACATTGTAATCCACATGCATTTGTGCTAAAATACTCATGTATGGGACTACAGACAATTATGGTTCGGGGGTAGTCACGAACGGAGGATATTTTATGAGCAGCGTACAGTTATTGGATAAAACGAGAAAAATCGGGAAGCTATTGCACAACAATAATTCCAGCAAGGTTGTCTTCAATGACATCTGCAAGGTGATGCGCGAGATTCTCGAGTCCAATGTACTGGTGATCAGCCGCAAGGGCAAGGTGCTCGGCGTCGGCATGTCGGACGGCATAGACGCCATAACGGAGTTGATTAACGAGAGCGTGGGCGGTTTTATCGACCCGATGCTCAACGAGCGGCTGCTGGGCGTCCTCTCCACCAAGGAGAATGTCAATCTGGAGACGCTGGGCTTTGAGAGCAGGGATATCCGCAGGTTTCAGGCGACCATCGCTCCCATCGAGATTGCGGGAGAGCGTCTGGGAACGCTCTTTATCTACAAATGCGATGAGCAGTATGACATTGACGACATCATTCTCTGCGAGTACGGCACCACGGTGGTGGGGCTGGAGATGCTTCGGGCGGTGAATGAGGAGAATGCGGAGGAGAGCCGCAAGGTGGCGGTGGTAAAATCCGCGATCAGCACATTGTCTTTCTCGGAGATGGAGGCTATCACACATATCTTCGACGAGCTCAACGGCATGGAGGGGATCCTTGTGGCGAGCAAGATTGCCGACCGGGTGGGGATTACCCGCTCCGTCATAGTGAACGCGCTGCGCAAGTTTGAGAGTGCAGGTGTTATTGAATCCCGTTCCTCCGGCATGAAGGGAACCTACATCAAGGTGCTCAATGATGTGGTATTCGACGAGATTGAGGAGCTGAAACGACAGAACAAACGGGGCTAAGTAAATACATACGTCAATGGAATGGCAGAAAAAGAGATAAAGGGATTTATCGGACTGGTGATAAATCCCTTTTCAATTGCAGGAAATTATTAACAATAACGCAATAGTATGTATTTTTTGAAAAAAAGATATTGTGTTTTTGATAAAATAACTTATAATAAATAGGTGGGTGGATTTGATCTGCCTTGTACAGAAAGGAGTTTTTTATGATCAATACGAACGTCTTTGATTACATCAATGTGCTGGATAAAGCGGCTGACGCGAGCTGGCTGCGCAATGAGGCCATATCAAATAATATTTCCAATGCGACTACGCCCTACTACAAGCGGCAGGACGTCGCCTTTGAGTCGGAGCTTAAAAAGGCTCTGGGCAACAACCGTTATGAGTCCATGGACAGCAAGGTACATAATATCAGGATCAGCAGGCTGCGCCCGCAGGTCTATACGGATTACGCCGATTTTTCCTATCGCCTGGACGGCAATAACGTGGATATCGAGAACGAGAATGTGATGCTGGCGGAAAACCAGCTGAAATATCAGGGGCTGATGGCAGGTATCACTCAGGAGTTTAAAAATCTGGAAGCCGCAATGAAATAAAAAGGAGGAGATTACATATGAGCTTATTTTCCGCTTTTAACGTAAATGCATCCGGTATGACAGCGCAGCGTCTGCGCATGGATACCATTTCCGAGAACGTGGCAAATGCAAATACCACCCGCACGGCGGACGGCACGCCCTACGTGCGCAAGATTGTGACCTTTGCCACCAAGGACGGCGCAACCACCCCCCACAATTTCCACAAGGTGTTGAGGGGCGCCAGCGCAGCCTATGTGGGGCAGGGCGTAAAGGTGAACGGTATCTATGAGGATACGGAGTCCGAGCAGCGCCTGGTATACGACCCCTCACATCCCGATGCGGACGAGAACGGCTATGTGTCCTATCCCAATGTCAATATCATAACTGAGATGACGAACCTCATCGACGCGAGCCGTGCCTATGAGGCCAATTCCACGGCCTTCAACGCCAGCAAGTCCATGGTGCAGCAGGGTCTGCAGCTGGCACAGTCATAAGGCGGCGCAGGTTCATCGGTTTCAGTTTCAATAGTAATAAAAGCATCAGGAGGAGATAAATTATGGATTTATCGGCAATCAGCGCGCTCAGCGGCTTGGGCGGAACTCTGGGATTGGATTCCGTGAGCAGTCTTTCCACTCTGACGGGGAGCCTCTCGGAGAAGACCGGTTCCGCGGACGGAACCATGTTTGAGTCCATTCTGGGCGCGGCAATGGACAATATCAAGACTACCAACAGTTATCTGTCGGACATGGAGAACGAGGAGATCAGATTTGCCCTGGGCGAGACGGAAAACGCCCACGACCTGACCATCGCGCTTCGCAAGGCCTCCTCGGCATTGCAGTATACAGTGGCTATCAAAAACAAACTGCTCGACGCCTATAAGGAATTGATGCAGATGCAGATTTAGATATAGAGGTATACTACATACCAATACATGAGACAGGAGAAATACCATGCCTGAGAAATTGAAAGAAATCCTGCAAAAGGTGATGGACTGGTGGAATCGGTTCACCTCGCGCCAAAAGACCATTATCATCGGTCTGGGCGCATCGGTCATCTTTGCCTTTGCGATAGTGATATATGTGACTTCACAGCCCAGCTATATGGATCTGATCACCTGTGAGAATGCAGCGAAAGCGGCGGAGGTACAGTCGCTCTTAGATGGCGCCGGCATCAAGTATAAGCCCTCGGCGGACGGCCTGAAATTCAGCGTCGAGACCGGGCAGTACCAGACGGCGGTCTGGGCTCTGGGCTCCGCGGGCTTCGGCGCCGATGAATACACGATTCAGCAGGCGTTGAACGGCAGCATTTCCACCACGGCGTCAGACAAGGAGAAGCTGACGGTGGAGGCCTACCAGAGCAAGGTGGCGCGAAATCTGGAAAATCTCTCCAATGTAAAAAACGCAGAGGTGCTCTTACATATTCCGCCTCAGGACGGAACCCTGATTCGTGAGAAGCAGGAGTCCAGCGCATATATCCAGCTGGAGCTGGATGGTACCTTCACCTCCGCCAATGCGGCCAATGTGGCCAAGGCGGTTGCCACATGGCTGGGCAACAGCACCACGGCAAATATCACGATCATAGACTCGGAGTCCAATCTGTTGTTTGCGGGCGGAGACGATTACACCACCGCCGGCGTTGCAAGCTCCATGCAGGAGCTGCAAAACCAGGGTCAGTCCATGGTGGCAAACCAGGTGAAAAAGGTGCTGCTTGGCACCAATCAGTTCAGCCAGGTGGAGGTCAGCTGCAGTCTGGACATGGACTATTCCACTTATGAGGAGACGGCCAAGCGCTATACGGTGGAGGAGGGACGGAGTGAGGGCTATCTTGCCCACAGGGCGCAGTACAGCTCGGAGAGCGAGAACAGCGGCTCCTATGTGCCCGGGACGGATTCCAACGATGAACAGGTATATGTGAGTCCCGATTCCAACAACTCTTCCTCGAACCAGAGCGAGCTGGAGGAGGATTTCCTCCCCAATGAGAATATCCAGAACAAGTTGACGCCTGCGGGTGCCATGGATTACGCCAAGTCCACGATGTCCATCTCGCTGATCCGCTACCGCGAGTACCGCGAGGAGGATGTGGACAGACAGGGACTTTTAGACGGCATCAGCTGGGAGGAGTTCAAATTAAATAACGCAGGTGATGTAAAGCTGGAGGTGGATGAGGATTATTACAGAATGGCTTATACCGCCACGAGGATTCCACAGGAGAACATCACCATTATCTCCTACGAATCCCCTGTTTTTATAGATAAGCCGGGACTTGCCGTGAGCTGGACGAATGTGTCCGGCGTCGCCATGCTGATTGTGATCCTTGCGCTTCTGGGCTTTGTGGTTCTGCGCAGCATGAGCAGCAGGAAACAGTCCGAGGAGGACGAGGAGCTCTCCGTGGAGGATCTGCTGCAGTCCACTCCAGAGACGGAGCTGGAGGACATCGATGTGGAGGCCAAGTCCGAGGTTCGCAGGATGATAGAGAAGTTTGTGGACGAAAATCCCGAGTCGGCTGCCGCGCTGCTGCGCAACTGGCTCACCGAGGAATGGTGACGGAGTTGAAGGAGAGAACAGATGGCAAAGAAAAGCGAAAACGGCATATCAGGCCTGCAAAAGGCGGCAATTTTGCTGATTTCTCTGGGGCCGGAGCGCTCCGCAGGGCTGTTTAAGCATTTGAAGGAAGACGAGATAGAGGAACTGACGCTGGAGATTGCAAACACCAGAGGCGTGACTCCTCAGGTGAAGGAGGAGGTCATCAATGAGTTCTATGAGGTCTGTCTGGCACAGCAGTATATTGCAGAGGGCGGTATCGGCTATGCGAAGGAGCTTCTTGATAAGGCGCTGGGCAACGAGAAGGCGATGGAGGTCATTGGCAAGCTGACGGCATCCCTGCAGGTGAAGCCTTTCGAGTTTGTGCGAAAGACGGAGCCCTCCCAGCTTATCAACTTTATTCAGGATGAGCATCCGCAGACCATTGCTCTGATTTTGTCCTATCTGTCTCCCGCACAGTCGGCGCTGATCGTGTCGGCTCTGCCTCCCGACAGGCAGGCGGATGTGGCAAAGCGTATCGCCATGATGGACAGGACCAGCCCCGACGTCATCAAGGAGGTGGAGAAGGTGCTGGAGTCGAAGCTGGCGAGTCTGGTAAATCAGGACTACACCGTTATCGGCGGCGTGGACGCAGTGGTGGATATCCTGAACACTGTGGACAGAGGAACCGAGAAACATATCATGGAGACCTTGGAGATAGAGGAGCCGGAGCTGGCGGACGAGATCAGAAAGAAGATGTTCGTGTTCGAGGATATCCTGCTTTTGGACGACCGTGCAATCCAGCGTGTGCTGCGTGATGTGGACAACAATGATCTGGAGATTGCGCTGAAGGGCGCAAACGAGGAGGTTCAGACCGCGATATTCAACAACCTGTCCAAGCGTCTGGCTACCATGATCAAGGAGGACATGGAGTTTATGGGACCTGTCCGCATGAAGGATGTGGAGGAAGCACAGCAGAAGATTGTAAATATCATCCGCAAACTGGAGGATGCAGGAGAGATTGTTATTTCCAGAGGCGGAGGTGACGAGATTGTGGTCTAGGAATAATCTGTTAAAAGTAGGTTTCACCAATGTGCAGAATGATGAGAAGCGCGTGATTGACAGCAATGAGCGGGCTGCCCGCCGCATAGAGGAGCTGGCGGAGAAGATGGCCAGAGAGGCTCAGGCTGAGATTATCGCGGGCGGAGACGGCTCGGAGGACGGCTTTATGGCAGGGCTGTCCGCGGAGCAGGTGGAAGGGCTTCTCGCGGATGAAGAGGGCGGGAGCAATGTCATCAAGGCAAATGCCAATGCCGACAGGGAGCAGATTCTCTCCGATGCACAGCAGGAGGCTGAGGAGCTGCTCGCTCAGGCGAGAGCTCGGGCTGAGGCTGAGGCGGAGCAGATTGTGGCGGACGCTAAGGCTGAGGCTGAGGCGGCCAGAGAGTCCATCACGGTGCAGGCCAGACAGCAGGGCTATCAGGAGGGAATGCACAAGGCGGAGATGGAGCTTGCCCGCAAGGAACAGGCGCTGGCTGAGAGGCTGCACGCCATGGAGGCGGAATATGAGGGGTTTGTGGATGAACTGGAGCCCCGGTTTGTGGATGCGATTACCGGAGTGTATGAGCATCTCTTTCAGGTAGAGCTCTCTTCGTACCGAGGGATCCTCATGAATCTGATTGCCGCCACGGTGCGTCAGGTTGAGGGGCGGGATTTTCTGGTTCATGTGTCCGCGGAGGATTATCCCTATGTGAGCATGGAGAAAAAAACGCTCACGGAGGCGCTCACATCGCCCAACGCCACGCTGGAGCTGGTGGAGGATATCACCCTGAAGCATAACGAGTGCATGATAGAGACCGAGGGCGGTATCTATGACTGCGGTCTGGGGACTCAGCTTTCGGAGCTTGCACAGAAACTGAAGCTTTTATCTTATGAAAAACATTAATTCAGAAACATTGATTCGGAAACATTGATTCTTGGAGGTTCCCTTGGAAGCGCCCGATATTCATTTTGAAAAATATGCAAAATTGATAGAACGCCCCTGCTTTCGCAGGCTGGGCAAGGTCGTGAACATGGTGGGACTCACCATCGAGTCCGCCGGACCGGATGCCAGACTCGGGGATTTGTGCAGGATCCTCCCCGACGCGGAGCTGGGCTATGCCCCCATACTGGCGGAGGTGGTGGGCTTCAAGGACAAGAAGACGCTGCTGATGCCCTATGACAATGTGGAGGGCGTAGGACTGGGATGTATCGTGGAAAACACGGGATTTCCCCTGACGGTCACGGTGAGCGACACCCTTTTGGGCAAGACGCTGAACGGGCTGGGGAAGCCTGTGGACGGCAGCGAGGTGATGGGGGTGGAGTACCCTGTGGACGCCAATCCGCCCGACCCCATGAGCCGCGCCATCATCGATGAGATATTGTCGCTGGGCGTGCGCGCGGTGGACGGATTGATCACCATCGGAAAGGGGCAGCGTATCGGTATTTTTGCCGGCTCCGGCGTGGGAAAATCCACGCTGATGGGTATGTTTGCGAGGAATACGAAGGCGGACATCAATGTCATCGCTCTGATCGGGGAGCGCGGCAGGGAGGTTCGCGAATTTATAGAGAGAGACCTGGGCGAGGAGGGTATGAGGCGCTCCGTGGTGGTGGTAGCCACCTCAGACCGCCCGGCTCTGGAGCGCAAGATGGCGGCGAGAGCTGCCACCGCTATCGCGGAGTATTTCCGGGATCAGGGCAAGGATGTGCTGCTTATGATGGACTCCCTGACCCGTTTTTCCATGGCGCAGCGGGAGATTGGGCTTGCGAGCGGGGAGCCGCCCGTGACAAGAGGTTATCCCCCCAGCGTGTATTCCGAGATGCCAAAGCTTCTGGAGCGGGCGGGAAGGGATTCCCGGGGCTCCATCACAGGACTTTACACCGTGCTGGTGGACGGGGACGATTTTAACGAGCCCATCACCGACACAGCCCGAAGTATTCTGGACGGCCATATCGTGCTGGACAGAAAGCTGGCTCACAGAAACCACTATCCGGCTGTGGATGTGCTGCAGAGCATTTCCCGATGCATGAGCCAGATAGCGGACAAAGATCACAAGAAGGCGGCGGGAAAGCTCAGGAGCGTGCTCGCCACCTATAATGAGGCGGAGGATCTGATCAATATCGGCGCCTATAAGAGCGGCAGCAATCCCTCCATCGACTATGCCATCAGCAAGATCGATGAGGTCAATGAATTCCTGTGTCAGGAGACGGAGGAGAAGGTCGATTTTGAGGAGAGCTCCCGCAGGATGCAGGCCATATTTGAATAGCGTCCGCGGGCGGAGCGCGGTTTAGGAGTGACAGATGGCTAGGTTTCGTTACAGGCTGCAGAATGTGCTGAATATCAAACTGAAGATGGAGGATATGGCAAAGCAGGAATTTTCCACGGCAAGGATGCTTCTCGACGAGGAGGAGGAGAAGCTTGAGGGACTCAGGGCGAGGAAGAGGGAGTATGAGGAGCTGGCGCGCTCACTCTTAAACGGAGTTTTGAACGTGCGGGAGATAGAGACCAATCAGAACGCGATCCTCACCATGGACGGCTTTATTGCGCAGCAGTATATACAGGTGGAAAACGCCAGACATAAGCTGGAGAACGCAAGGGAGCGCATGAAGGTTGCCATGCAGGAGAGGAAGACGCAGGAGACTCTGCGGGAGAAGGCCTTCGACGAGTTTGTGCGGGAGGAAAACCGCGCGGAGAGCAAGGTAATAGACGAGCTGACCAGTTACACCTATGGTCAGAAGCAAGAGGTGTAAGACGATATGGCTAGAGAAACGGCTAGAGGGATGGATACGCAGGAGCTGGACACTGCGGCGGAGAAGAAAAAACTTCAGGAAGAAAAAAAGAAATTTAAGAATGACCAGAAGGCTCAGAAAAAGGAAGCGAAGCGCAGGGCGAAGGAGATTGCGAAGCGGGCGGATGAGCTTGCTGAGGACGAGGAGGGCGGAGGTTTTGCCACCTTCCTGACGACGGTTTTTATCGTGCTGCTCTGGCTGGTAGTTATCGGCGTGGTGGTCAAGATGGATGTGGGGGGCTTCGGCAGCTCCGTGCTGACGCCGGTTTTGAAGGATGTGCCCGTGCTCAATAAGATTCTGCCCGGGACGTCCCTGACGGAGACCACCAACGGGGAGAGCTACGGCGGCTACACCAGTCTGCGGGATGCGGTGGATCAGATTGCGGTGCTTGAGAGGCAGCTGGAACAGGTTCAGAGCGAATCCAGGGAGAAGGACACGGAGCTTGACACTCTGAAGGCGGAGGTCTTGCGCCTGCAGCCCTTCGAGCAGAAGCAGGTGGAGTTCCAGCGCATCCGCACGGAGTTTTATGAGGAAGTCATCTATGCGGAGAACGGTCCCGGTGCGGAGGAGTATCAAAAGTATTATGAGACCATGGATCCTGCGACTGCAGAGTATCTCTACAAGCAGGTGGTGTCGCAGAACGAGGCCGACAAAGAGGTGCAGGATTTTGTCAACACCTTTGAACAGATGAAGGGGAAGGCTGCCGCCGGCATCCTGGAGAAGATGGATGTGAATCTGGTGGCGGAGATACTGGACTCTGTATCGGCAGAGAAGAGGGCGGAGATTCTGGCCGCCATGGATGCTGAGATTGCGGCGAAGGTTGTGAAAATTATGAAGCCGAAATCTTAAGAATCCGGGCGGGCAGTCCGATATAAAATTTGTGGAATTTAATTCCCAAATTTGATTTTTCAAAATTTAATAGAAAGGAGGAAGGCCATGAAGACTACGTCAGTAAAAGATGTGGGGGCGGTGATGAATCTCGGCGCGTATGCGGCAAACGCATCGGCAAAGACCGGGGACAACGGCTTCAAAACCATCTTTAACGGTCAGGCGGACGGGAACAGGACGACCCCGCAGAAGGGTCAGACGCAGCAGACACAGACATCCGGAAAAAGTAAGGACAGCGTGGACGCAGCCCGTGAGGATGCCCTGAGAACCGGGGAACAGTCCGGCAAGAGCCTTCGGGAGAAAACCGTTGACAGCGCTCCTGGGGTTGAGCCCACCGAAGAAGAGCTGGGGGAGGCCATGGAGGTGCTCGCAGCGTCTGTGCAGGAGCTAATCCAACAGATTGCAGATACCTTTGGAATCCCGGTGGAATCCGTGCAGGAGCTCATGGGTGAGATGAACATGGAACCCGTGGATTTATTGCAGCCGGAGAACCTGAGCGCTCTGCTTCTCGAGGCAGCCGGTGCGCAGGACACCTTTTCGCTTCTCACCGACGAGCAGCTGTGCGCGGATTACCGGATGCTCATGGAGCAGGGACGGGCAGCGCTGGAGGCGGGCAGTGAGAAATTGGAGCTGACGCCGGAGCAATTGCTTGAAACCATCGCGGATGCGAAACAGCAGCCGGTTGAAGAGACCGGGGAACCGCTGGTTGAGATTACCGTGCAGGCGGACGGGGACGATGCCCGGGCAGAGCTTCTTGGCGATGCACAGCCCGAGGAGGCAGTACAGACGCTTCCCGAGGCAAGAGCGGAGCAGGAAGGCAGAGACGCCGGGAACGCGAAACAGGAAAAGGGTCATGCATCCCATGAGGAGATGGGCAATCCAATCCTGCAGACCATCCGGGAAAACAATTTCCAGCCTCAGGCGGAGAACATTCAGACGGCTCATGAAGCTGCGGATGTGGATGCACAGGACGTCATGCGGCAGATTATGGAGTACATGAAGATTCAGGTAAAACCTGATGTCTCCAGTCTGGAAATGCAGCTTCATCCCGCAAATCTTGGAACCTTGCAGATTCAGGTGGCAGCGAAGGGCGGCGTGCTCACGGCAAACTTTATCGCTCAGAACGAGGCGGTGAAGGCTGCGCTGGAGAGCCAGATGGTTCAGCTCAGGGAGAGCTTTGAGGAGCAGGGAGTCAAGGTGGAGGCCATTGAGGTCACCGTTCAGACTCATCAGTTTGAGCAGAATCTGGAGCAGGGCAGAGGCAGACAGCCCCAGGAGACGGAAGAGGGCAGACGCCCCAGAGCCAGAAGGCTTCGTCTGAACAGCGTGGAGAACGCACAGTCTGCGGAGGAGCTGGAGCCGGAAGACCGGCTGGCAGTCGAGATGATGACTGCAAACGGCGGAACGGTGGATTTCACCGCATAGCCGAAAAAGATAAGCAGTATATTGCAATATATTTTGGAAAGGAGAGACGCATATGGCATTAGTGGCACCGGTTAAGGATGGCCAAATCGTGGAGACAGACTCCCAGAATTCCCTGAATAAAGCGAATTCCGCCAACGGCATGGATAAGGACGCGTTCCTTCAGCTCTTGGTAGCGCAGATGAGATATCAGGATCCTCTGGAGCCCACCTCCAACACAGAGTACATTTCACAGTATGCACAGTTCTCGCAGGTAGAGCAGCTGCAGAACATGTCGGCGAGCTTGGATTTACAGCGCGCAAGCCAGCTGGTAGGGCAGGAGGTCTACATCAAGACCACAGGCTCCACGGGCGAGACCAAATATGTATACGGCAAGGTTGACTATGTCGTGTATGAGAACGGCAAGGCGTATCTGTCCATCAATGAATCCCTGTATTCCATGGACGATTTGGATACCGTGGTGGATAAGGAGTACATTGACGCTTACAATAAGGCGGAGGATTTCTGTACTTCCGTTGCGAAGCTGCCTCATGTAAACGGCGTGGATGCATCCGATTTGAAGGCGATTGACGAGCTGGAAGAGATTTACAACGGCATGAACGATTACGAGAAGTCCTTCATCGCAAAGGATGTCGTGACCAAGCTCAATGAATACATTGAGAAGGCCAAGGAAGTCAGGGCAAGACTGGGAGACCAGGGCGGCAGCGATGAGACGGACAGCGACACGACCGACGAAACCGATACGGATGTGGAAGAGAGCGAAGAAGTGTAGTAACCGGCACAGGATGTGACAGACGGGAGGAAGGAATATGGATATTCAGAATCAAAATTTCCTTTCTATTGAGCAGCTGACCGACCGTTATCTGAAACAGTCGAAACAGATTGACAATCTGGTGAAGCGTTCCGGTGTTTCCTTTCAGGAAGTGCTTTTGCAGAAGACAGGGCAGACACAGGAGCTTAAGTTTTCCAAGCATGCGGCGGGAAGACTGAACGACCGCGGCATCGAGCTGAGCGACAATCAGATGGAGAGACTCTATGACGGAGTCCGCCGGGCAGGACAGAAGGGAATCAAGGATTCACTGGTCATCGTGGATGAGCTGGCGTTTATCGTGAACATACCAAACAGCACGGTTGTGACTGCCATGGACAGCACGGAGACCAACGACAATGTATTTACAAATATCAACGGAGCGGTAATCATGTAGGCCGGACCTCACAAGGAAGCTTACGGAATAAAGGCAGCCCCCGAATGACAGAGGGGGCGCGGCTCCAGCAAAACAGGAGGAATAAGCATTATGATGAGATCATTGTATTCTGGTGTGGCAGGCTTAAAGACCCACCAGACAAGAATGGACGTAATCGGTAACAATATCGCAAACGTAAACACCACGGCATTTAAGTCGAGCTCCATGGTGTTCAGCGAGCTGATGAGCCAGACAACACAGCGCGCCAGCGGCGCAAATGTTGCCACCGGCACGGGCGGTATCAATGCAAGACAGATTGGTCTGGGCGTAAAGGGCGGTGCGATCAATATCAATATCACGGGGCAGGGCTCCAGCCAGTCCACTGGAAACCCCTTTGACATCATGATCACCGGAGAGAATTTCTTCGTTGTAAGCAATGGCAGAGAGAACTTTTTCACCAGAGACGGTTCCTTTTATGTGGACGGAGCCGGCAATCTGGCGATGACCAGCACCGGTTATAATGTAATGGGCTGGGGCGTGGATCCCGAGACCGGCGATATCAGACAGGATACCGTTGCAGCTCTGCGGATTATGAGCGCAGTCAATATGACCTACCCCGCAGAGGCTACCTCTCAGGCGAATATGTCCGGCATTATCGATAAGAACGACACCGATGTGACCAGCGCCAACGGCAAGGTAGTAAATTTGAAGATTTATGACAATCTGGGCTATGAGTACACGGCAAAATTTGTGTTCAGACAGTCCAGCGAGAAGAACAAATACAGTCTGGAGTTCACCAAGCTGCTCGATTCCACGGGACTGGAGGTTCCCCTCACCGAGGAGCAGAAGCGCACGGTGTTCGGCGGCGGGGTTCCCCAGACGCAGCAGAAGCTCACCACCATCAAGTTGGCTGACAACTATGCCTGGGATGCAGGCGGAAACCTTCTGGTAAACAACAATCCTCTGGTTTACGCTACCGGAAACGCCACCTATCCCTACAGCACCGTGACCCCGGCGCCCACCGATACGGATGAGCTGGCTGCCGAGAACCAGAAGGCATTGGAGCAGATTGCCAAGGCATACGGTTACGAGGGCTCCCTGGACGAGTTTTTGAACCTGCAGATTCCCGTGAGCGTGGGAACGGGCACTACGGCGACCGAGGAGACCCACAGCATCGCAGATATCATCGGAGATTCCGCAACATACGGCACTCTCGACAAGGCATTGGGAACCGGCAAGGATTCCACGGGACGCACCTATTACGGTTATGAGGTGGAGTACAACAGCGACAACGGCGATATCATGTCCGTGGGCGGCAGTGTGACCTCCTTCCTGACGAACTTTAACCTTGCGGATTTGGGAGAGGGCTTCACAAACTTCTTCAATGTCCAGATTGACCTGTCCGCTACTTCCATGTGCGACAACAAGGGAACCTCCACCGTCAGCGCGACCAGCGGCGATTTGGAGGGAGTGGGAACGGGACGCCGTCTGGGCGATATGATCGGTGTGTCCATCCAGAACAACGGTATGATCTATGCAAGCTATGACAACGGCATGACCAAGCTGCTCGGACAGATTGCATCCGCAGCCTTCGCCAATGCATCCGGTCTGGAGAAGAAGGGCGACAATCTCTACTCCGCAACCCTGAACTCCGGCGACTTTGACGGCATCGGCGTGGACATCACTGCAAACGGCGGCTACATGTCCACCGGTCAGCTGGAGATGAGTAATGTGGATTTGTCCTCTGAATTTACGGAGATGATCACCACACAGAGAGGTTTCCAGGCCAACAGCCGTATCATCACGGTATCCGATACGCTGCTCGAGGAGCTGACCAACCTTAAGAGATAATATGAGCCCTCCTTTATTTGGGATTTGACAAGGCTCATGGAAAATGGCATAATAAGGGGCGGAGGGGAAATAATATCCGTCCCTTTAATCCATGTATGGAGGGAATACAGGCATGATAGAGGTGACGAAATTAAACGGAGTCAAGATTCTGGTGAACCCCCATTTATTGGAAATAGTGGAGGAAACCCCCGATACTGTGCTCACTTTGACCACAGGGAAAAAAATAATTGTAAAAGAAAGTAGACAAGAGATAAAAAATCTAGTAAAATTGTATCGAAAGGATATTCTTGCAGAATAATTTTGAAAATTGCGGAATGTTTAGGTGATTGGCTGTGGATATTGCGTCATTAGTAGGTATTATTTTTGGATTTGCTATGTTGATGTTCGGTATTATCAGTAATGCGGGTATAGCAAATATGGGACGTTATATAGACCCCGCATCCGCCTTGATTACCTTTGGAGGCTCTCTGGGAGCAACACTCTGTTCCTTCACACTTCAGGACTTCCTGGCAGGATTGAAGAGCTTCACATTAATTTTCAAGCAGGCGGCGCTGAATACAACGGATGTAATCAAAAAGATTATAGACCTGTCCAACGTAGCCCGGAAAGAAGGGCTTTTGTCTTTGGAGGAGGCCGCGGCGGATTTGGATGAACCGTTCTTAAAGAAGGGCATCCTGCTGATCGTGGACGGCACAGACCCCGATCTGGTGCGCGCCATCATGGAGACGGAGCTCGTCAGCATCGAGGGCAGACATAAGAATCTGATTAATTTCTGGGACGTGTTGGGCGCCATGGGTCCTGCCTGGGGTATGATTGGTACGCTGGTAGGTCTGGTAAACATGTTGTATAATATGTCCGACCCCAGTACCCTTGGACCTTCCATGGCAGTGGCGCTGATCACCACATTGTACGGCTCGCTGCTTGCCAACTGGATATGTATACCTGTCTCCAACAAGCTCAAGGCATGTAATGCCACTGAGATGATGATGAAGGAGGTTATGATAGAAGGTCTGTTATCCATACAGGCCGGTGAGAATCCCCGCGTAATCGAGGAAAAGCTGAAGTCCTTCCTTGCACCTAAGGACAGGGAAGCCGAGGCCGCGGAAGCAGGGGGTGAGGAGTAAGTGGCAAAGAGAAAAGAAGATGCGCCTCCCGCCGGGTCGCCGGCATGGATGAACACCTTCAGCGATTTGATGAACCTTCTGCTCTGCTTCTTCGTAATGCTGTTTTCGATGTCCACTATGGAGGAGTCAAAGCTGAATGAGTTTGTGGCGGCGATGAACAATACCTTTAGTGTGTTCAGCGGCGGCGCCACGGCGATTGGCGACGGCATCCTGATCAGCAACGGCGTGAGCCAGCTGAACGAGCTGAGTGAATACATTAACAGCACCGGAAAATTGTCCGATGCGGTTTCGCCGGAGGATAAGCTGGAGGAGTATGAAAAGTCCGGAGATCTGCAGAAGCTGCAGGAAGCTCTGGAGGAACAGCAGCTCCAGAACAATGAGGAGCTGGCTGAGCTGGTGGAGGAGGCGGTCAGTGAAGACCGGCTGTCCGACCAGATTGATGTAAGCTTTACTGCACAGTATGTGCAGCTGACCATGAAGGGAGCGCTTCTGTTTGACTCGGGAAGCGATGAGCTCAATGCGGATTCCTTCGGGGTACTCGACAGGGTCGGCCTGATTTTGGAGCGCTATGCGCAGGGCACCATCGAGATAGAGGGACACACGGACAATGTGCCGATCAGCAGTGCGCGTTTTGCGAGCAATGAGGAATTGTCCAGCGCCAGAGCCCTGTCGGTGTTCTATTATCTGGCGGATCACACGCTGCTTGACGTGAGCAACCTCAGGCATGCGGGCATGGGGGAGCGCATACCCATTGCTGACAACTCCACTGCGGAGGGCAGAAGCAAGAACAGACGCGTGGAAATCAGAATCTACAATCCCTCCTGAGGGGATGGAGAAAGAGGTTTGAGATGAAAAAAAATATCTTGTCAATTATCATACTGGCTCTCTTGATAGTCAATATTGTTCTGACATCAGTGATGATGTTCAACGTGACCAGCACCAACAAAAAAGTAGCGGATTTGGTGGGAAATATCGCCACAGTGATGAATCTGGAGCTCACTGTGCCCGGGCAGGAGACGAAGGAGGAGATATCCCTGAAGGATACGGCCTTCTATGCCATAGCGAGTTCCATGACCATGCCTCTTGCGCCTGAGGTTACGGCGGAAGGGCAGACCAAGGAGGGCGGCTACCTTGTGTGCAATGTGTCCTTCTCCCTGAACACCAAGCATAAGGATTATAAGACCTATGGTTCAGATGAGGCCATGGCTGAGCAGGAAGGGCTGATCAAGGACGCTATCAATACCATTGTCAGCAAGCATACCGCTTCGGAGCTGAGGGCAGACCCCGGACTGGAGGGGCTGAAGGCCGAGATACTGGAGTCAGTTCAGGCGTTATTCCAGAGCGATTTCATCTATAAGGTCTCCATCAGCGAAGTGAAGTACGGCTGATAAAAATACAGCTGATATCCTAAAAAGGAGGTGAGCGTCTGTGGGCGAGGTCCTTTCACAGAGCGAAATTGACAATCTGCTTGCGGCGTTGTCTTCCGGTGAGCTCGATGCGGACGATGTGGATAAGGGTGGCGATGAGAAAAAGGTCAAGAATTATGATTTCAGCCGCCCGACCAAGTTCTCGAAGGAACATCTGAGAACGCTGGAGATTATTTTTGAGCATTATGGGCGACTGGTGTCTACCAACCTTCCCGCGTATCTGCGCAATAACGTGCAGGTGGCGGTAGTCAGCTCTGAGACAGTAACTTTCAGTGAGTTTACGAATGCCCTGTCCAACCCGGTTGTCTTGGGCGTTATCAATTTCAACCCGCTGAATGGTACGATTATCATAGACATGGCCACCAATCTGGCATATGCCATACTGGATCGAATGCTGGGAGGCATGGGTGTGCCGCTTGAGAAAAACAGGGAATTTTCAGAGATTGAGCTGTCCATTATACAGAAAGTTCTGATCATGCTGACCCAGCTGCTGCGGGAACCATGGAGGAATGTGGTGGATGTCTCGCCGGTTCTGAACCGGGTGGAGACCAATCCGCAGTTTGCCCAGATTATCGCGCCCGGCGACATGATCGCCATCGTCACATTGAGCCTGAAGATAGGCGATGTGGAGGGCATGGTCAATATCTGTCTTCCGTTCTTTACGTTGGAGGACGTGATGGACAAATTAAACACGAAGTTCTGGTTCTCCTCCATGCAGGAGAAGCATGACGAAAATTATGAGGACTACATCGAAGCAATGATCCGCAAGGTGGATGTGCCTATCAAGGCAGTGCTGGGAAGAAGCACAATCTCGGTGGGCGATTTCATGAATCTCCAGGTGGGAGACTGCATCCGTCTGGATTCAAAGGTGGAGAACGACATGAATATTTATGTTGGAAATATCAGGAAATTTACCGCTTTGCCCGGCGCCAATAAAGATGCCTATGCTGTGCGGATTACATCAGTGATCAGAGAGGAGGATTAGAGACATGGACGGAATGCTTTCTCAGGATGAAATCAGTGCCCTGTTGAATGGCATGGACTTGTCGAATGAATTGGAGGCAGAGCTGGAGAGCGATGGTTCCGCGACAACCGAAGCTGCCGGAGGAGACGGCGGAGCAGATGCGGGACAGGAAGAACCTTTGACTGATGTGGAGAAGGACGCCATCGGCGAGGTAGGAAATATCAGTATGGGTTCCTCGGCCACCACGCTGTATTCGCTGGTCAACAGAAAGGTCAATATCACTACGCCGACCGTTGAGCTGGCGCGGTGGGAGAGCCTCCTGGATATGTATGAGAAGCCCTGCGTGTTCATTCAGATTAAATACACGGTGGGACTGGACGGCACCAATATTCTGGTGCTGAAGGAACACGATGTAAAGGTAATCACGGATTTGATGATGGGTGGAGACGGCACCAACACGAGTGATGAGTTGGGCGAGCTGCATCTGAGCGCGATTTCTGAGGCTATGAATCAGATGATGGGCGCGGCGGCGACTTCCCTTTCAACCATGCTCAATACCGTGATTGACATCAGCCCGCCTGAGGCGACGCTGCTTGACCTGACAAAGATTAAATCGGGAGGGGATATCGCACCTTTCCTGGGCGGAACCTTCGTAAAGATTGCCTTCCGCATGCAGATTGACACACTTGTAGACAGTACTATCATGCAGCTCTATCCCATAGATTTTGCCAAGAAGGTGGTGGATACCTTCATGAATAATCAGATGGGAGGCGCCAGCGAGCCGGAACCGGCATCGCCGCCGCCCGCTGCAGCGCCGACACCCGCACCAGCGCCGGATATGAGCGGTATACCCGCGGCAGCGCCGGCTCCGGCGGCTATGCCGATGGGGGGAATGCCGGGCATGGCGCCGCAGGGCATGGGCTATGGAGCGGATATGAGCGGTATGGCAATGCAGGGCATGCCCGCCATGCAGATGCCGATGCAGGGAATGATGCCCATGCAGGGCATACCCGCCATGCAAATGCCTATGCAGGGAGTGATGCCCATGCAGCAGGCTGTGAATGTGCAGCCGGCGCAGTTCCAGAGCTTTTCTGGGAACATGCCGGGATTTGCCGGGCAGGAGAATATTGGATTGATCATGGATGTACCGCTGGAGGTTACGGTGGAGCTGGGACGGACCAGCAAATCCATCTCCGAGATTCTCGAATTTTCACCGGGAACCATTATTGAGTTGGATCGTATTGCGGGCGAGCCTATCGACGTGTTGGTAAACGGTAAATTTGTCGCCAAGGGCGAGGTTGTCGTGATTGAAGAAAGTTTCGGCATCCGAGTCACGGAAATTATCAAATAAGGGCTGACAAAACAACCGGATTTATGATATACTTACACTAAGCGCATAACCAATGGAGGGAGAACATGGCTAAAAATATTTTAATATGCGATGACGCAGCATTTATGAGAATGATGATTAAGGACATTCTTACCAAGAACGGCTACAATGTGGCCGGGGAGGCTGAGAATGGTCTGAAGGCAGTAGAAAAGTACAAGGAAGTGAGCCCGGATCTGGTATTGATGGACATTACCATGCCGGAGATGGACGGTATCCAGGCGCTGAAGGAGATTAAAAAGCTCGACTCAGGCGCAATGGTTATCATGTGTTCTGCAATGGGACAGCAGGCCATGGTTATTGAATCCATTCAGGCAGGCGCGAAGGACTTCATTGTAAAGCCGTTCCAGGCTGACCGTGTTATCGAGGCGGTAAAGAAGGTCGTGGGATAATGAGCATTCTTCTGACAGCAGAAAGCTATGCGCAGTTTATCACTGTGCTGGTTATCTTTGTTCTGGTACTGGGCATTACCGCGTGGGTGACCAAATGGATGGCCAATTATCAGAAGCTGCAGAACATCAACTGCAATATTGAAGTTATCGAAACCAGCCGCATCACCAGCAACAAGTATATACAGCTGGTGCGGGTGGGTGAGACTTATATGGCCATTGCGGTCTGCAAGGACACGGTGACCATGCTGGGCGAGGTGCCTGTGGAACAGGTGAAGTTCCGGGACGCCAGCTCAGGCGGGACAAGCTTTAAAGAGTTATTTCAGAAGACCATAAAAATGGGTTCCAGTGAACAGGGCGAATCGAAGGACAGTGACGAATGAAGAGATTTAAGCGAGCTGGAAAACAAATAATGACAAGGGAAAAAGCCGTCAAAGGCTTTTTCCTTTTGATGTGCCTGCTGATTACGGTGGGCATATTGTGCATTCATAAAACAGCCCTGGGAGGAATGAAGGTATATGCGGCGGAAGACCATGCGCTGACGGGGGATACCTCCGTGTCCACGATCATAAATCCGGCGGGCACGGCGGAGACGCCCGAGGAGCTCAATCAGCTGAACACGGTGAATTCCGTGACGCTGACGGTGAACGAGGACAATGGGCAGCTCAACGGTACGCTGCGCATCATGCTGACGCTGACTCTGATTTCCATTGCGCCGATCCTGATCATCATGATGACCTCCTTTACGAGGATCATCATTGTGCTGCATTTTACCCGGGCTGCCCTGAACACGCAGACTGCCCCGCCCAATCAGATTTTGATCGGGCTGGCTCTGATCCTCACCTTTTTCATCATGGAGCCCACCTTTAACCAGATCAATGAGCAGGCGATCAAACCGCTCAACGAGGGGACGATCAAGCAGGAGGAAGCCCTGGAGCTGGCTATGGAGCCCCTGCGGGAGTTTATGTATCCGCAGACGCAGCTTAAGGATGTGGAGCTTTTCATGAATATATCCGGGCAGGAGTGGGACGGAGTGATCGAGACAATCCCCAATTCCGTGCTGATTCCCAGCTTTATGATCAGTGAGCTGCGCACAGCCTTCTGGATTGGATTTATGATTTATATTCCGTTTATCGTGATTGATATGGTGGTGGCGTCCACGCTGATGAGTATGGGTATGATGATGCTGCCGCCCACTACGATTTCCATGCCTTTTAAGATACTGTTGTTTGTCATGGCGGACGGCTGGGCGCTGATCATCGGACAGCTTGTCATGACCTTTTACTGACAGGAGGAGAGAGGATGACCATAGATGCAGTTACCGATATAACCCGCAATGCGCTGTTTCTGGTGATTCAGGTGGCCTTGCCGATTTTGCTGGTATCTCTGTCGGTGGGACTTTTGGTCAGCATTTTTCAGACCATGACTTCCATCCAGGAGCAGACGCTGACCTTTGTGCCGAAGATTATCTCCGTTTTTCTGGCGATATCTCTTTTCGGCGGCTGGATAATGACCAAGATAGTGGAGTTTACCACGCAGCTCTGGGGAGATTTCAGTCTCTATATCCACCGCTAGGAAGCTGAGAAGGAATAGAATCCATGATAGATTTGTCCTTTTCCATGTATGATTTAGAATATTTCCTGCTGATTCTGGTGAGGGTGTCCAGCTTTGTGTTTATTGCGCCGTTCTTCAGCATGAACAATACGCCCGCCCGGGTCAGGGTGGCGCTGAGCGTCTTTACGTCCGTGCTCCTGTATCAGGCGCTGACGCCGACGGATGCCATTATCTTCGAGACGGTGATGGACTATGCCATCATCGTGATGAAGGAGGCCATCGCGGGGCTGTTGATTGGATTTGGTGCAAATATCTGTATGTCTATCCTGAATTTCGCAGGTTCCGTCGCGGATATGGAGATAGGACTTTCCATGGTGACACTGATGGATCCCAACAGCAGGAATCAGACCAGTATCACCGGCGTGCTCTACCAGTATGCATTTTCCCTGATGCTCATTGCCACGGGCATGTACCGATATCTTCTGGGGGCGTTAGCGGACAGCTTTGTGCTGATTCCCGTGGGCGGCATCGTGTTCAGAAGGGAAGCGATGCTGGAGGCGATCATTCAGTTTATGAGCGATTATGTCATCATCGGTTTTCGGATCGTGCTTCCTATTTTCTGTGTCATTCTCCTGCTCAATGCCACCCTTGGCATTCTGGCGAAGGTGTCACCGCAGATGAATATGTTTGCGGTGGGTATCCAGCTGAAGGTTCTGACGGGGCTGAGCGTGCTGTTTATCACTATGGAGCTGATGCCGGGAGCCGCGGACTTTATCTTTCAGGAGATGAAGACTGTGGTGGTTTCCTTTGTGGAGGCCATACGACCTTAGGAGACAAGCTATGCTATTGGAATATAACCTGCAATTTTTTGCAAAGGAGGGGCCGGGCGGCGAGAAGACGGAGCCTGCCACTCAGAAAAAGTTAAGCGACGCCCGGAAGGAAGGCCAGGTTGCCAAGAGCCGGGAGATTGCAAACGGAATGGGAATGATGGCGCTGTTTCTGATCCTGCGCTTCTGGATTGGGAACATGAGTACTCAGCTCTTGTCCGTATTTCCACTGATTTACGGCCGCATCAGCGAGAATGTACGGTTCTGGCGGGGCTATATGCCGGAGAACGATACGCTGCTTGTGTTCCGTGAGATGCTGATACAGGTCATCACGATCATCGCGCCGATTTTGGCCATCGGTTTCCTGATAGCCTTTATCTGCGATATAGCGCAGGTGAAGTGGAGACCTACCACGAAGCCCATGCGCCCCAAGCTCAGCAAGCTGAATCCCCTGTCGGGGCTCAAAAAGATTTTTTCGGTTAATTCTCTGGTAGAACTTGTAAAATCTATCGCAAAGATTGGATTAATTGTTTATATATGCTATAATTACCTGAAGGACAAGTGGCGCTTTCTGTTTTTGCTTTATGATATGCCGCTTTTGCAGGCTCTGCAGCTGATTGCAACCACCGTTACGGATCTGGGGATCCGGGTGGCGGCGCTCTACATGATCATTGCGGCGGCGGATTATGTCTATCAGAAGGTGAAGTTTGCCCGCGATATGCGCATGACCAAGCAGGAGATCAAGGACGAGTTCAAGCAGGCTGAAGGAGATCCCCAGATTAAGGGAAAGATCAGACAGCGTATGCGCGAGGCGTCCCAGCGGCGTATGATGCAGGATTTGCCCCGGGCGGATGTGGTTATCACAAACCCCACCCACTATGCCGTGGCCATCAAATATGACCCGGAGGTGGCGGACGCGCCTCTTGTGCTGGCGAAGGGCGAGGATTATCTGGCTGCCAAGATCAAGGAGATTGCCAGGGAAAACCATGTGGAGATTGTGGAAAACAAACCGCTGGCTCGTATGCTTTACGCCAATGTGGACGTGGGACAGATGGTGCCGCCGGAGCTCTATCAGGCGGTGGCGGAGGTGCTGGCCTTTGTGTACCACCTGCAGGGCAAGGTGTAGGAAACAGCAGGTAATAGTAAGTAATAGAGAGAAATAGTAAGAAATAGTATAAGAATCATATAAAAACCGGGAGAGGAGGAATACATTTTGAGTGCCAGATTAAAGAAAACAGATGCCATTGTAGCCATCTATATGCTGATTGCTTTCATCATGTTCATTGTGCCCCTCCCCGCGTTTATGCTGGATATTTTTATGGCGTTTAATATCGCCGTGGGATTTACGATATTGTTTGTGTGTATGTTCTCCAAGGAAGTGCTGGATCTGTCGTACTTCCCCACGATCCTGCTGTTCACCACGATCTTCAGGATCGCCATGAATGTCTCTTCCACCAGATTGATCCTTACCACCGGGGATTCCGGTAATGTGGTAAAGACGTTCGGCGCGTTTGTAGGCGGCGGCGACCTGATCGTTGGTACGATTGTGTTCATTATTTTGATATTGGTTCAGTTCCTCGTGATCAACAAAGGTTCTGAGCGTGTGGCTGAGGTAACGGCGAGATTTACCCTGGACGCAATGCCCGGTAAGCAGATGGCAATCGACGCGGATCTGAATACCGGCGCCATAGACGATGATGAGGCAAAGGTCAGACGTGAGAAGATTCAGCTGGAATCCAGCTTCTTCGGTTCCATGGATGGTGCCGTAAAATATGTAAAGGGAGATGCGGTCGCAGGCCTTTTGCTGACTGCCATCAACTTAATCGGCGGTATCGCCATGGGTATGCTGCGAAACGGCATGGAAATCGGAACGGCGCTGGACACCTACGGCATTCTGACCATCGGTGACGGTCTGGTGAGCCAGATTCCTTCCCTGTTGATCTCTCTGTCCACCGGTATTCTGGTGACCAAGGGAGGCAAGGAGGCGGAGTTTGGTCCCGCAATCTTAAAGCAGCTTTTCGGTGTGCCCAAGGTGCTGTATCTGGTGGGCGCGACGCTGGCGTTCCTCGGTATCGCCACAGATTTGAATACCATCCTCTTTGTGGGCATGGGTATGCTCTTTGTGGTGGGCGGCAGGATGATTGCCGGTTCGCTTGAGCTGTCCGAGATTGAGCATGAGGTTGACAATGAGGAAGCGGCGGCGGAGGAGATCCGGCAGCCGGAGAATGTGAACAGCCTTCTGCAGGTGGATCCTATCGAGCTGGAATTCGGCTACGGCATTATCCCGCTGGCGGACGTCAATCAGGGCGGCGACCTCTTGGATCGCGTGGTTATGATACGGAGGCAGATTGCGCTGGAATTAGGTACTGTGGTGCCCATTATCCGTCTGCGCGACAATATCCAGTTAAATCCCAATCAGTATATTATCAAGATCAAGGGTATACAGGTCAGCGAGGGAGAGATTCTCTTTGACCATTACATGGCAATGAATCCGGGCTATGTGGAGGAGGAAATCACCGGTATTCCCACCTTCGAGCCTTCCTTCCATCTGCCCGCCACCTGGATTACGGAGGGGCAGAGGGAGCGCGCGGAGAGTCTGGGCTACACGGTTGTGGATCCGCCCTCCATCATCGCCACGCATCTGACGGAGATTATCCGCCAGTATATCGCGGAGCTCCTGACCCGTCAGGATGTGCAGAATCTGGTCAACAACTTAAAGGAGACCAACCCCTCTCTGGTGGAGGAGCTGGTGCCAAAGCTTCTGGGGCTTGGCGAGGTGCAGAAGGTGCTTCAGAATCTCCTGAAGGAGAGCATCTCCATCCGGGATCTGCTCACCATCATGGAGACGCTGGCGGACTATGCGCCCACCACAAGAGATACGGATATTTTGACGGAGTATGTGCGCCAGAGCTTAAAGCGCGCCATCTCCACCAAGTTCTTCCTCTCCCATGAGGCGACCAGCGTGGTGACGCTCGACCCCAAGGTGGAGCAGGAGATTATGGGCAGTGTGAAACAGACGGAGACGGGAGCATTTTTGAATATAGACCCCGCAAGGGCGCGGGCGATCATCGATTCCGTGGGCGCAGAGCTCAAGAAGCTGGAGAATATGGGCAAGGCTCCCATCATTATCACCTCTCCGATCGTGCGTATCTATTTCAAGCGTCTGACGGAGGATTACTACCGTGACCTGGTGGTGGTGTCCTACAATGAGGTGGAATCAAATGTTGAATTACAGTCAGTTGGGATGGTGACGGCATAATGATTATCAAAAAGTTTTTGGGCAAAACGGAAGAAGAGGCTGTTGAGGCTGCGAAAAAGGAGCTTGGGGAAGGCGTTGTCATCATGAATGTGCGGCAGGTGAAGCCCAAGGGACTTTTTGCCGCCTTCAAGTCAAAGCAGATTGAGGTGACGGTTGCTCTGGAGGATGAGAGGGAGCAGGTGCGGCCCGCGCACAGGGAAGAGGAGCGTCAGGCTCAGATAAAGCCCCTTTCCGGCGCTGTCTCCGGCGCGCAGGGCAAGGATGATGAGGGCGCGCTTGCAAGCAGCAGCATCGAGAAAAAGCTGGACAGTCTGCAGACCCTTCTGGAGAGTCAGCTCAGGCAGAGCGAGAGTGCGGAAAAGAGCGACAGAGCCGCCGAGGAGCGCGAGGGCGAGGAGGAGAGCGACAAGGCGGGGAACGAGAAGAACCCGGAGCAGGAGAAGGACGACGAGCAGGAAAAGTTTATCCGTCTTTTGTATAACACCATGATAGAGAACGAGGTGGCGGAGAAATACGCCAATCAGATATTGGAGGATGTGGACAAGAACCGAAAGCCAAACACGCCCTTCGACTATATTCTGGCAAATATTTATCAGAAGATTATCTTAAAATTCGGCAAATCAGAGGGCATCGAGCCCGCGGACAAGGGTCCCAGAGTGATATTTTTCATCGGGCCTACCGGCGTGGGCAAGACGACCACCATCGCGAAGCTCGCCAGCAGTTATGCGGTGGAGGAGAAGAAGAAAACGGCTCTGCTCACCGCGGACACCTACCGCATCGCCGCGGCGGAACAGCTCCGCACCTACGCCCAGATTCTGGAGGTGCCGTTTCGGGTAATCTACAGTCTGGAGGAGTTCCAGACGGCGGTGGAGGCGTTTAAGGACTATGACTATATTTTTGTGGACACTGCCGGTCATTCGCACCAGAACGAGGAACAGCTCGAACAGATGAAGAGCTATCTGGACGCGCTGGGGGATAAGGTGCAGACACAGGTATTTCTGGTGCTCAGCGCCACCACGAAGTACAGGGATCTGTTAAAGATTGCAGACAATTATAAGGAGATTGCGGACTATCAGCTTATTTTTACCAAGCTGGATGAGACGACGACAGTGGGGAATCTCCTGAATCTGAAGCTTCACGCGGATACGCCGATAGCGTATATTACTTATGGACAAAACGTACCAAATGACATCGAGAAATTCAACCCGCAAAAGACGGTAAAGCAGCTTTTGGGGGGCAAGGCTTGATGAGTATGGGAGCCCGGCTAAGGAGGCCGTTGATATGGATCAGGCAGAACAACTACGAATCATAAAGGCAAACCGACAGTCCAGACCGTTGGCGAGAGTGATCACCGTCACCAGCGGAAAGGGCGGCGTGGGTAAGTCCAACACTGCCATCAACCTGGCCATCTGGTTTCGCAAGCTGGGGCAGCGCGTGATTATCCTGGACGCCGATTTTGGACTGGCAAACATCGAGATCATGTTTGGGGCGGTGCCGAAGCACAATCTTTTTGATTTGATTTATCAGGGAAAGAACATACGGGAGATTATCACCTGGGGGCCTATGGAGGTTGGCTTTATCTCCGGCGGCTCGGGGATTGCGGGAATGTCCAATCTCAGCAGGGATTATCTGGACTGTATCATACAGAATCTGACGGAGCTGGATGCCATCGCGGATATCATCGTGGTGGACACCGGGGCGGGTATCTCGGACGCGGTGCTGGAGTTTCTGGTCGCCAGCGGGGAGATTCTTTTAGTGACGACGCCGGAGCCAACCTCCATCACGGATTCCTATTCGCTCTTAAAAGCGTTATACCGGCATCCGCGCTTTAAGGAGTCGGACACAAAGGTAAAAATGTTGGCAAACCGTGTGGGCAAGGAGGCGGAGGGACAGATTCTCTTCAATAAGCTCAATGCCGTGGTTGCAAAGTACTTAAAGATTCCCATGACTTATATGGGCTGTATTCCGCAGGATCCGCTGTTGGCCCAGGCCGTGATGCAGCAGACGCCGATATCGCTGCAGAATCCGGGCGCGAAATCCGCGCAGGCATATGAGCGCATCGCCCGCAGACTCCTGAATAAAGAGGAGGAGCAGCGGCAGCCCAAGAGGGGTATGGCGGCATTTTTTTCACATATAATATCGAGAAATTAAATGGGGGAGAAAAACATGCTTTCAAAATTTATTGCGTTGGGGGATAAGATTGAGCTGCGGGAGGTAGACCGCAGCCGGATTGCGGAGGACGAGGATCAGAGGGTCTATTACAGCACGGTGCATGAGATTTTGTCCGAGGACACCATGGAGATCACCATGCCTCAGGAACAGACGAAATTGATCCTGCTCCCGGTGGACAGCGAGTATGATCTGGTATTCTACGGGGAGACGGGGCTGTATCAGTGCTTCGCCCGCATTATTGACCGCTACAAGAGCAACAATATCTACATACTGCGGGTGGAGCTCACCAGCAACCTGAGAAAATATCAGCGCCGGGAGTATTATCGTTTCAGCTGTGCGCTGGAGATGTGCGCCAGAAATCTGGAGGAGGAGGAGCTTCAGGCGGTGGAGCGGATGAGCCCTTCCCTGCTGCAGCCGGGTCTGCCCCTGCGCCGCAGCGTCATCGTGGACATCAGCGGCGGCGGACTGCGCTTCATGTCCGCACAGAAGTACGAGATGGGCAGTTTGATCTACTGCAGCTATCATCTCCTGAAGGGGAAGGAAATCAAGAAGTACGAGATAATCGGGAAGGTGCTGGCGGTGAATGAGCTGGAGAACCGCCCCGGGGTCTATGAGCACCGGGTGCAGTATTATAATATGGATGTGGATACCCGCGAGGAGATCATACGGTTTATCTTTGAGGAGGAGCGCAGAACCCGTAAGAAGGACAGGGTATAGTGAGTTAGAGAAAAAGAGGATGACAGGATGAATCAGGTAAGCGGCACAAAAAAAATTCTTATCGTAGATGACTCTGCACTTATGAGAAGCCTGTTTTGTGATATAATAAACACGGACAGGAGATTTGAGGTGGCGGATATTGCCATGAATGGCGTGGAGGCGTTGGAGCTTCTGCGGAAGAAGTCCTACGACGCCGTGGTTATGGATGTGAGTATGCCGATGATGGACGGCCTGCAGCTGCTTCGGGAGCTGCGCAAAAACAGGATAGCCGCCAGGGTCATGGTGGTGAGCAGTCATACATATGAGGGCGCGAAGACGACTCTGGACGCTCTGACGCTGGGGGCTCTGGATTTTTTGCAGAAGCCCGGTCCAAGGGCGGATCAGGCGGCGTTCCGCGAACAGTTTTTGCGGATTCTGGACGTGGTGGCGAATGGTGCATATCCTGATTTTAACGCTCTGAAAGAGACTGAGCAGGCGCAGAAGGGCAGCGGTGAGCAGAGCGCAAGGAGCCGCGCGGAGGGCGGTTCGGGCTCCAAGATTGTGGCCATTGCCAGTTCCACGGGCGGCCCCAGGGCTTTGCAGTCCGTGATACCGTATCTGCCGAAGGAGCTGGACGCGCCGGTGCTTCTGGTGCAGCACATGCCCAAAGGCTTTACGGCGTCTCTGGCGGAGCGGCTCAATGAGCTGAGCCAGGTGTCCGTGAAAGAAGCTGAGGAGGGCGAGGAGCTCAGGAAGGGGACGGTATATGTCTCCATGGGCGGGCAGCACATGACCGTGAGTTGTTCCGGCGGCAGACATATCATCCGTTATACCGACGAGCCCCCCAGAGAGGGAGTCAAGCCCAGCGCCAATTATATGTACGAATCTCTTGCAGACAGCAAGTTTGACCATATTATCTGTGCGGTGATGACCGGCATGGGAGCCGACGGCACGGCGGGTATCCGATTCCTGCGCAAGGCGAAGGATACCTATGTGATTGCACAGAACAAGGAGACCTGCACCGTCTACGGCATGCCGAAGAGCGTGGTGGCGGCGGGGCTGGCTGACACTGAAATCCCGCTTGAGCAGATTGCCCGCAAGATTGCACAGTGTGCCGGCGCGCGGTTTTTCTGAGGCTGTGTGGAACAGATTGCTGCGTAAGATTAAATGGAACATAGACAGCGAAGAGACTGAAAGCCGTTTGCGGCAGAATGGAGGAGAGTATGGACGTAAGTCAATATCTTGAGATTTTCCTGGATGAGGCCAAGGAGCATTTGCAAAATCTGAACACCCAGATTTTGGAGCTGGAGGCGGATTCGGAGAACATGGACACCATCAATGAAATTTTCCGTGCAGCCCATTCCATGAAAGGTATGGCGGGCACCATGGGCTACAAGAGGATGCAGAATCTGACCCATGACATGGAGAATGTGTTTTCCGAGGTGAGAAACGGCAACATCAAGGTGCAGCCAGAGCTCATCGATGTGCTCTTTCAATGTCTGGACGCTCTGGAGGAATATACCAATAATATTCAGGCAACGGCGGACGAGGGAACCAATGACAACGAGCCCCTGATCAAGCTGTTGGGCGATATCCTGAAGGCCGGCGGGAAGGTGGACGCAGCCGCGCAGGCTCCGAAGAGCAGCGCTTCCGCAGACAGCTCCGCGAGCGACAAAAAGTGGAATGATATCGTGCTGGACGACTCTCAGATTCATGTGATCACGGAGGCGGAGAAGTCGGGTAAAAAGGCTTACGGTCTGACCGTGACCGTGCAGGAGAGCTGTATATTGAAGGCGGCCAGGGCATTTCTGGTGTTCAAGGCCGTGGAGGAGAAGGGCGAGATCATCGTCTCCAACCCCAGCGCGCAGGATGTGGAGGATGAGAAGTTCGACAGGGACTTCACTTTGATCGTGGTGTCGGAGGCGGAGCTGGAGGAACTGATCAAGGCGGCGTCGGACGTTTCCGAGATCGAGCACGCTGTGGGCGCGGCTCTGGTGCTTGAGGAGACCAGAAATTACCGTCCCATGGAGGGTGCGGCGGCTCCTGCGGCTGAGAGCGCACAGGCCAAGACCCCCG
>N._stephensi_711_cecum__coassemble_4_pt1 | contig 104121 bp, 92 predicted proteins | sample N__stephensi_711_cecum__metabat2_high_PE_008 | metagenome-assembled genome bin N | reverse complement strand
CGAGTTCTCAGGCATTTCACCTCTCTCCGGTCTTCCCGAGTTCTCAGGCATTTCACCTCTCTCCGGTCTTCCCGAGTTCTCAGGCATTTCAGCGCCCTCGGGCATCTGACCGTCCTCAGACATCTCTTCGCCTCCATGTCTTTGTCCGCCCATATTTTCCATCTGGGACGCATCCATGCCAATCACGACCGTCACGGATTCATTCGCTGACAGCTCCGACGTGTCACCGTTCAAGGTCAATACCACGTTGTAGCTGACACTGGCTCTGCTTGTGGAGGAGGATACCGGATTGATCTCTGAGACAACGGCATCAAAGTACCCGTAGGAAGAGGTCACCACCGCGGCCTTCTCTCCCAGAGCTACCTTCGCTATGTCAGCCTGATCCACCGATACCGTGACTGTCATCTCCTCTGTGTCAGTGTACATAAATACTATGCTCTCCGCAGTCAGCGACTGTCCCGTCCGCACCATGGTACGCAGGATCGTGCCGCTGCCGGACGCATAAAAATATCCGTCGCCTACCAGAGCTTCAAATGCTTCAAGATTATCGCCCGCATCCTCATAGGCATTTAACAAGGTATCATAATCGCTCTCCGCCTTTTCGACTGCTGTTTCATAATCCCTCTCCGCACGCTCCGCATTCGCAAGGGAGGTTTCATATGTCAGCTTCGCCTGCTGCATGGAGACGGAATAGTTTTCCTTGGCCTCCGTCAGCGCAAGCTCCAGAGAGGGAAGCTTTAGCTGCAAGGTCTGGAGTTCAAATGCCGCATTGACAACCGCCTCGTCATAATCAGCCTGCGCCTGCTCCAAATCCTTCAGATTCTGTTCCAAGATTTTATACAATGATGAGAGCAGCTGTACCTCCTGCTTATATGCCTGCATATCACTGCCATTGTCATCGCCGTTCTCCGCACCTGATGCGGAAGGCACACCGCCTGCCGAGCTTCCCTGCCCTCCGGCTCCCGCCTGCCCTCCTCCGATAATCTCACCCCAGCTGATCCCATATTCATCCATCCGGTCAACAATCACCTGCAGGTTTTCATCATAGATTGCCTGATATTCATCCACCTTAAAGTAGTCTCTGTATGTACCGTCATTGACATAAGCCGAATATTCCTCTATCCTCTCATTGGCGTCATCTAACGCCTCCTGCGCCCGCTCCACCGCGCTGTTTAGGCTCGCAACAGTTTCGCTGTAAACCGCCTGAGCCTGCTCGCCCCCCAACAACGCGCTGTCCCTGTCGTAGACCGCTGTAATTTTATTCTGTTCATACTCTATGGTTCCTGCCCTGTACGCCAGCTCCGCTTCCCGCAGCGCCTTCTCAAGCTCCGTCCGCGCCTCGGTCACATCAGTCTCCGCAAGCTTCAGTATCTTAGTCCCCTCCTCCACCTCATCTCCTGACGCCACATAGACCTCCTCTATCTCCAGTGTTGTCTCCAGATTCTCCACAGAGAACTCCTCCATCGTCATGCCCATGTTGACAACGCCTGTTACAGCCACCATGTCCTCTGTGATATCCGCCATGGAAAAGCTGCCTCTGTTCCCGCCAAATCCCAGTCCCGACATCTGCCCTTTCTGCCTGTGAATAAAGAACCATATTCCGCCGCCTACTGCCAGTACGAGAATCAGTGCTATGATAATCATGATCCATAACCACCTTTTCCCTTTTATCCCTCTTACCCATTGCTTAACAAAATTCATGGGACAGACTCCTTTCACTTGTTGTCAGAGTATCCTGCGATGCCGGATTCCCTGATAATGCCTATAAAACAGATTAATATAGAAAGCTGAAATAACGCTGAAAAATTCAATCCCACTTTTTGAAAATTCTGTGAACGGCAGTTTTTCAGCTCCATTTCAGCAAAGAAATATATTATAATGGTACAGATGAAATTACAGAAAGGTATGGCATTCCAATGAAAATACTTGTGATCGAGGACGAAAAGCTGTTGGCAGACTCTATCCGTGAGCTGCTCGAGGGTAAAGGCTTTGAGGTGGAGGTGGCATATGACGGGGAGACAGGAGAGGAATACGCGGAGCTTGGCATTTATGACCTCTTGATTCTCGATGTGGTGATGCCCGGAATGAATGGCTATGAGGTTGCGCGAATGGTTCGTTCCAAGCATTGCGGAACCCCTATCCTGATGCTCACGGCAAGATCGGGTCTGGAGGACCGAATCACGGGATTAAATGCAGGGGCTGACTATTACCTGACCAAGCCCTTTGACACCCGCGAGCTGCTTGCCTGCATCAATGCGCTGCTGCGCAGACAGGGCGCTCAGGTGGACGAGCTCACCTACGGGAATACCTCTCTGGATCTTTCGTCCGGACTCTTGGTGTGCGGAACCAAGAGCGTCCGCCTGTCCGCAAAGGAATTTGACATCATGCGCTTCCTGCTGCAGTCCGGTGAGCGCAATCTTGCCAAGGAGGTGATCCTTGCCAGAGTATGGGGCTATGACTCGGACGCGGTTGAAAACCATGTGGAGGTATATGTGGGATTTTTGAGAAAGAAACTGAAAAGCATCGGCTCCAACGTGCATATCGAGGCAATCCGTAAAATGGGATATCACTTGGAGGTTAAGTCATGATCAAAAAATTGCGGACGAAATTTATTCTGATCACTATGAGCATTGTCACCGTGATGCTCTGCATCATTTTTGGATTGGTCTATTATTTTACAAAGGCCAACCTTGAAAGCACAAATGTTTCCATGATGCGGAATCTGGCAAGCAATCCCGCCCGGCTCAAAATGCTGAACGATTCTCCCGAGGATATCCGTCTGCCCTTTTTTGCCTTAGAGCGTAATCCGAATGGAACATTGACTGTCGCGGGCGGCGATTACTATGATTTATCTGACGAAGCCTTTTTATTGGAGCTTTTTGACCGGACTCTCGACACTCCGGAGCATACAGGCATCATAAAAGAGTATAATCTGCGCTTCTGCAAGGTTTTTTCACCTGTTGCCCAGACGATTATCTATTCCGATATTTCCAGTGAACTGGCAACACTCAGCAATCTGGTCAAAACCTGTCTGTTTATCGGCTTTATCAGCTTTTGGGCTTTCTTGGGATTAAGCTTCTGGCTGGCACATTGGGCAGTCAAACCGATTGATACGGCTTGGCGACAGCAGCGTCAGTTTGTGGCGGACGCGTCCCATGAGCTGAAAACCCCTCTGACCGTAATCATGACCAATGCAGAGCTGATACAAAGCCCTGAATATGACAATGAAAGCCGTGCCAAGTTCTGTGCCAGCATCCTTGTCATGACGAGACAAATGCGCAGACTGGTAGAGCAGATGCTGGAACTGGCAAGAGCAGATAATATTCAGACACAAACGCTGTTTTCCCAGGTTGATCTGAGCGTCTTAACCTCAGATGCCATACTTCCTTTTGAACCCGTGTTCTTTGAGAAGAGTCTTGTTCTGGAAAGTGAAATCACAGAAAACATTCTGATAAACGGAGATGCCGCACAGCTTAGACAGGTCATTGATATTCTGCTGGATAATGCACAGAAATATTCCAAGGCAGGCGGAACTACTAAAGTGACATTGAAACGGCGTGGAAAACATCATGCTATCCTCAGTGTTGCAAACGAGGGAGCCCCTCTTGCGGCAGAGGATCTGAAAAATCTGTTCAAACGCTTCTACCGCGCAGACAAAGCGCGCACACGAAACGGCAGCTTTGGGCTGGGACTTTCCATTGCGGAAACCGTCGTCACTCAGCATAACGGGAAAATATGGGCGGAAAGCAATTCCCATGTCAACACCTTTTCTGTGGAACTACGCTGCATTACCTAGTTTCAGACTTTCAGCTGATTTTCTCTGCTTACAAGCCCTTAACCTGTCGAATCTTCCGCTCCAGATCCTTCACTCCCGCCTGTGCGTTCAAAATAGCCACGCGCTGCTTCTCAAAGGGAGTGTCCTCGGTATCCTTATACTGTTCCATAAACAGGCGTCCAATCTCCAGATAATTCTTTTTGATTACCTCCTCACAGGCGGCAATCTGACTCTTCAGGCTGGCAATCTCCGCCATATCCTTCGCCTTATCGGACACCTCTCTGCCCTTTGCGGCAATGGTATCTCCCACTTTTTCAAAAAAATCCATCCTGCACCCATCCTTTCCGTCCTCGAAGGACTCCGCGTCTCACATATTTTCAGTATAGACGCTTTGCGGAAAAGTGGCAAGTATTTCATTGTACTTTTCCCACAGAGTATGATATAATTGACGGAGAATTACAGACAAAGGATGCCCGCCCCGGCGGGCGGGAGGTACATTATGCAGCCATTGTATACAGCATTGAAAGTAAACAACGAAATTGAATTTTGCGAGGTGGAAAACCCGGACTGCAAACGGGAAATTGAGCGCGGACTTCTGGAAAACCGCATCTCCTACTACATCCGCTGGCCCAAGCCCTCACTTTTCAGCCGCAAAAAGAACTGCTGCATTATCTGTATCAATGACAGCGCCCGTGATGCAGCGGAAACTATCGTCCGCTCCATCTGCGAGCACAACGGTTATGAGGTCAGGTTTCTCATGAAGCACTCCCCAAACCATTATCTGTGACACTTATGCCTGCTGCGCCCGCTGCAGGTCTTCCAAAGTCACAACATTTTCACAGCGCTTCAGTTTCTCCAGCATATAGTCTATGACAGCCTTCTTAGACGCCTTTGTGGGGCGGTACACGCGGCTCAGAACCTTTCCGCTCTGGGTAATCCCCACTACTTCCACCATCTCCCTGGCCAAAAGCTTTCTCAGCACAGACGTCACCGTACTCTGATTCAGCCCCTTTCCCGCATATGCGATATCCATAGCCTGCATGGGCTCCTTGTGTCCCCACAGAATGTTTAAAACATCAATATCCCGTTCACTCATATGTGCCTCCTCCTTCTCAAGTATGTTACTAGTCAGTTATTATACGCGAAAAGTCGCGATATTGCAACCACCAGATTGGAAACTTTATAAACTTTTTCATCCCTGCATATATAACATGCTTTTTCTTGATTGCACGTGTAATACGTGTTATAATATTTTTGTTAGGAGTCTGAATATGAAAGATAAAGACCTGTTAAGACTTTTGAAGAAAGAAGACTGTATTCTTAAGGAGACAGGACTGAACGAATCCTCTTCTCCTTAATCATTGCAAGGAGGTCTATATCATGTTATTCGTTTATCCCGCTATTTTTCACAAGGAAGAAGAAACCTACTGGGTCGAATTTCCCGATTTGGAAGGCTGCCATACCTTTGGAAGCTCTATCGCAGAAACAATGGCAGCCGCCCAGGAAGCTCTTCTATCAAAGATACAGGTATAACAAAGGAACCAAATGCAACACAAAGTACCGCACACAATCAAAAAAGCCCTGAAAATCAGGGCTTTTTTGATGCGGATAACAGGACTTGAACCTGCACGGTTGCCCACTGGTACCTAAAACCAGCGCGTCTGCCAATTCCGCCATATCCGCCTGTATGAAATTATCATAATTATTATGTCAGCAAAGCTTTGCTTTGTCAAGCCCTGCCCGCGCTCCGGCTTTCTGCGCCCTCCCCGATATGGCTGATTGTCTTGCGGTATATCCGAATCAGGAAAAACACGCTCATGCTCACACTGCAGAGCTCCGCAATGGGAAATGCCCACCAGATCATCTCCACCCTGCCGCTCAGAGACAGAAGCTTCGCCACGGGAAGCAGCACGCAGAGCTGTCTTGCCACGGAGACCGCCATGCTGTAGACGCCATTGCCCAACGCCTGAAACACACTTCCCGCCACAATACAAAAGCCCGCAAACACAAAACTCAGGCAGATGGTTCTCAGAGCCGGCACACCGATGACAAGCAGCTCATCAGTGGCATTAAACAGGCTGATGAGCTGAGCGGGGAACAATTCCATGATCACCAGCCCCGCCAGCATGATTCCCACGCCAAAGATCACGCTGCTGCGGATGGTGGCGATAACCCGCTCCCGTTTGCCCGCGCCGTAATTATAGGCGATGATGGGCACCATGCCGTTGTTCAGGCCAAACACAGGCATGAACACAAAGCTTTGGAGCTTAAAGTACACACCAAAAACAGTCTGCGCAGCCCCGAAGCTCTCCAAGATCAAATTCATGCCATAGGTCATCACAGAACCCACAGACTGCACCACAATAGAGGGCGCGCCCACCTTGTATATCTGCCCGATCAATTTCAGCTCAGGACGGAATCCCCTGAAAGACAGTCTGAGCTCTTTATTGTATTTGACGTTAAAAAACACCGCCAGCAATGCCGCCACCATCTGTCCTAAGACCGTGGCAAGCGCCGCCCCCGCAACTCCCATCTTTGGCAGTCCGAATTGTCCAAAGATCAAAATCGGGTCGAGAATCAGATTGATCACCGCGCCCGTCCCCTGTGTGATCATGGTGTAAAAGGTCTTACCCGTGGCCTGCAGCAGACGTTCAAAGGTCGTCTGCATGAAAATTCCGATACTCATGGTACAGCAGATAGTGAGATACGTCACGCCGTACTCCCGCACCTGCTCAATCGTGGTCTGACTGGCAAAAAAAGGCGCGCTCACAAAAATACCCACCAGTGCGAACACCACAAAACTCACCGCCGCCAGAAATACGCCGTTTACGGCAATCACATTGGCCTTCTCAAAATTTTTCTCCCCAAGAGTCTTGGACAAAAAGGCATTGATACCCACCGCCGTGCCCACTGCCACCGCAATCATCAGACTCTGCACTGGAAACGCCAGCGATACGGCGCGCAGCGCATACTCGTTAATCTGCGACACAAAAATGCTGTCCACGATGTTGTAGAGCGCCTGCACCAGCATGGAAATCATCATGGGCAGGGACATGGTGATCAAAAGACGGTTGACGGGCATCACGCCCATTTTATTCTCCTGTCTATTCTCCTGATTCCTTTCCTGATTTTCCTGTCTACTTACCTGATTTTCCCGATCATACTTCTGTGCCATAGTAATCTCCTCATCTTCTTCCGTAATTCATTCTTCCGCAATTTACAGGTTTCTCACACAAAAAAAGTATCTCTCCCCAAGGGGTGATACTGTTTTGATGAAGCACGGGGGATTCGAACCCCCGACAACCTGATTAAAAGTCAGGTGCTCTACCGACTGAGCTAGTGCTCCGCATATGAAAGAATCGAGCAGGGCTAGCTGGATTCGAACCAGCGAGTGCAGCAGTCAAAGTGCTGTGCCTTACCGCTTGGCGATAGCCCTATAAATATGACACCAGCGACTACACAGCCAAAAGGTGGATAAAGGGATTCGAACCCTTGGCCTCCAGAGCCACAATCTGGCGCGCTAACCAACTGCGCTATACCCACCATATATAGGACATCCTCCTGAACCGCTCAGCGCTCAAAAGACATGTCCAAATGTGCCCGAAGGGATTCGAACCCCCGACCCACGGCTTAGAAGGCCGTTGCTCTATCCAACTGAGCTACGGACACACGTCAGTTGACACGAATGCTATTTTACCTCATTCTCACCCTTTTGTCAACTAGCTGCGTCAAATTTTTCCGCATGACAGCAATCCGGCGGCAAGCTTCATAAAATCCATAAAATCTCCATGAACTCAAAAATTTCTGCCGGAAATATCAGCAGAACCATTTGCAATAAACCATCCTCTGGTCTATAATGAGACACATACCATAAAATTCAGAAAAGAGGTATTCCCATGACAACAAACGAAAAGGCTCTGCTGCTGCATGAGCAGTGGAACGGAAAATTAGAGACAACCGCCAAGGCTCCCGTCAATTCCAGGGAGGATTTAGCGCTCTGCTATACTCCCGGGGTGGCTGAGCCCTGCAAGGTGATCGCACAGGATTCGGAAGCCGCCTACAAATATACCATGAAGGCCAACACGGTGGCAGTCATCTCCGACGGCAGTGCAGTCCTTGGGCTGGGCAACATCGGCCCTCACGCAGCCATGCCCGTCATGGAGGGCAAAGCTGTGTTATTCAAGGAATTCGGCGGTGTCAACGCCGTCCCCATCTGTCTGGACACGCAGGACACCGAGGAGATCATCAAGGCCGTGACCTGGCTGGCGCCGGGCTTCGGCGGCATCAATCTGGAGGACATCAGCGCCCCCCGCTGCTTTGAGATTGAAGAGCGGCTGAAGGCTGCGCTGGATATTCCCGTATTTCATGATGATCAGCACGGCACTGCCATCGTGGTGCTGGCGGGCATCATCAACGCCCTGAAAGTAGTCGGCAAGAAAAAGGAGGACTGCCGGGTGGTGGTAAACGGCGCGGGCAGCGCAGGGGTGGCCATCACAAAGCTGCTCCTCACCTACGGCTTCCCCAATGTCATTATGTGCGACAAGGTGGGCATTGTCTCACGAGACACCGAGGGCTTAAACTGGATGCAGAAAAAGATGACCGAGGTCACAAACCTAAACAACGAGACCGGCTCCCTTGCCGACGCCATGAAGGGCGCGGATATTTTCGTGGGCGTATCGGCTCCCGGCATCGTGAGCCCCGAGATGGTGGCATCCATGAATCGGGATGCCATCCTGTTTGCCATGGCCAATCCCGTGCCGGAAATCATGCCGGACGCCGCCAAGGCCGCCGGAGCCAGAGTGGTCGGCACCGGGCGCAGCGATTTCCCCAATCAGGTCAACAATGTGGTAGCGTTCCCCGGCATCTTTAAAGGGGCTCTTGAGGGACGCGCCACACAGATTACCGAGGAGATGAAGCTGGCCGCCGCAAACGCCATCGCGGGGCTTGTGTCCGACGAGGACTTAAACGAGGACAATATCATGCCCGAGGCATTCGACCCCAGAGTGGCGGAGCTTGTGGCTCAGGCGGTAAAGTCCCATATCGTGAGATAGGAACGGACGATGCAGCAAAGCGAATGGCACGAAAAACCTTATTATTCACTGGACGCCTGGTGTAAGAATACGCTCTCCCATAAATGCTATAAAATAGCCCTGAATGCCCATATGACCTGCCCCAACCGGGACGGGACGCTGGGCACCCGGGGCTGTATCTTCTGTAGCGCCGGGGGCAGCGGCGATTTTGCCGTAGACAGCGCGGGAAAAAGTATGGGGACACAGCTCGCCGAGGGGCTTGCCCGGCTGAATGCCAAATTTTCACCGGATAAAGGAGCCTGTCTCATAGCCTACTTTCAGGCCTACACCAACACCTATGCACCTGTGTCCTATCTGAGACAGCTTTACACAGAGGCCTTAGCATGCCCTCAGGTCTGCGGCATCTCCATCGCCACCAGACCTGACTGTCTGCCCCGCGAGGTCATACAGCTCCTCGTGGAGTTAAAGCAGCGCTGCCCTGACAAATTCATATGGATAGAGCTGGGACTCCAGACCATCCACGAGTCGACTGCCCGCTTCATCCGGCGCGGCTATGAGCTGAGCTGTTTTGAGGAGGCCTTTGCCCGGCTGACCGAAGCGGGCATTCCGGCAATCGTGCATCTGATCCTGGGACTTCCCGCGGAAACGCCTGAGATGATGCTGCAGAGCGTGGAATATCTGAACAGGTTCCAGCCCTTTGGCGTAAAGCTCCAGCTTCTGCATATTTTACAGGACACCGATCTGGGCGCATGGTATCTGGCGCAGCAGACAAACGCCGCGGCTCTGCCCTGCTTCCCCGCTCTGCACCCGCTGGAGCAGGATGAATATCTTGATATCCTGATCGCCTGCATCCGCCATCTCTCTCCTGAGATTGTCATTCACCGGCTCACCGGCGACGGCGCCCGAAGGGAGCTGCTCGCACCGCTCTGGAGCCTGGATAAAAGGGGCGTATTAAATGCGCTGCACAAACAGATGCGCACGCTCTGCGCCACACAGGGAGACCTGTATCAAGGTTAGACTAAACTGACTTTTGGGATTATTGAGATTATTATGATGACTATTATGATGGGAAAGGAGCCGCCATGCTGCAGGACCCTCTTACACTCTATAAATTAATCGTACTCTATATGCTGAACCGGGTAACCTTTCCTTTGACGAAGGCGCAGGTCTGCGATTTTATCCTGGAGCGGGAATATACCAACTTTCTGACGCTGCAGCAGGCCATCGGCGAGCTGACCGACGCCGGGATGCTATCCCCCCAGACCATGGGAAACCGCACACATCTTGTCATCACACAGGAGGGCATCCAGACCCTGCACTATTTTGACAACCGTATCGGCGAATCCATCAAGCAGGATATTGACGCTTATTTCCGGGAACATGAAATGACCCTGCGCAACGACGTGGCTGTGCAGAGCCATTACTATAAATCCACCTCCGGGGAATACGAAGCCCACTTGGTGGCCAGGGAACGCGATATCTCTCTGATAGACCTCACGCTCTCCGTCCCCACGGAAGCGATAGCTGCCGCCATCTGTGACAACTGGCAGAAAAAGAGCGAGAGCATCTACCAATACCTGACCCAGGAACTGTTTTGAGCCCGGCACTTTAATCCTGCTGCTCCTTCGCCTCCTGGCGGATGCGGCGCATATGTTCCTGAATCTTCACTTCGTAGCCGTTTCCCGACGGCCGGTAAAATTCTCTGCCGCTCAGCTCATAGGGCAGATACTGCTGTTCTACATAATGGTTTGGATAATCGTGCGCATATTTGTAACCGATGCCATGTCCCAATTTTGCCGCCCCCTTATAATGTGAATCCTGCAGATGGGGCGGAACCGGCAGTCCGCCGCTTTTTCCCACCTCTTCCATAGCCTGTGAGATTGCCTCCACCGCGGCGTTCGACTTTGGCGCACATGCCACATAAGCCGCCGCCTGCGCCAGAATAATCTGCGCCTCCGGCATACCGATGCGCTCCACCGCCAGCGAGGCGTTGACAGCCACCATGAGCGCCTGAGGATCTGCATTTCCCACATCCTCCGCCGCGCAGATCATGATGCGCCTTGCGATAAAGGTCACGCTCTCTCCGGCATAGAGCATCCGCGCCAGATAATACACCGCCGCGTCCGGGTCGGAGCCGCGCATACTCTTGATAAACGCCGAGATGGTGTCGTAATGATTATCACCGTTTTTGTCATAGCCCACGGCGCGCTTCTGAATACACTCCTGCGCCACGTCCAGCGTGATATGGATCTTGCCGTCCGTATCCCGCCCCGTGGTGATGACGCCCAGCTCTACGGCATTCAGAGCCTGTCTGGCGTCACCCCCGGAGATATCCGCCAGAAAATCCAGCGCGTCCTCGTCGATAACCGCCCCATAGCTTCCCATGCCCCGCTCTTCGTCATACACGGCCTTTTTCAGCAGCTCCTTCACCGCCTCCCGCGGAATCGGCTTGAGCTCAAAAATGATGGAGCGGGAAATCAGAGCCCCATTCACCTCAAAATACGGATTCTCCGTGGTGGCTCCGATCAGAATGACCGTGCCGTCCTCCACAAAGGGCAGCAGATAATCCTGCTGGCTCTTGTTAAAACGGTGTATCTCATCGATGAACAGGATCGTCCGCTTCCCGTACATTCCCTGCACATCCCGGGCTTTTTCCACCACAGCCTCCATATCCTTCTTGCCCGCCACCGTCGCATTGATCTGCGTAAACTCCGCGCTGGTGGTGTTGGCGATTACCTTGGCGAGAGTCGTCTTGCCCGTCCCGGGCGGCCCGTAGAAAATCACGGAGCTGATTTTATCCGCCTTGATAGCGCGGTACAAAAGCTTGTCCTCCCCGATAATATGCTGCTGCCCCACCACCTCCTCCAGCGTGCGGGGACGCATTCTAGCGGCCAGAGGCGATTCCTTTTCCATATTATTCTGCCGCATATATTCAAACAAATCCATCTTCCGTATCTCCAATTCCCAAGTCCTAATTCTGCTGCCTGATCTGCTCTCCCAAAATCAGCGGATACCGGGAAAGGGCGCTCCCGTCCAGATCCTCCCTGTGCATATCCACCGCCGTAATCTGGTGATTGTCATAGCTTGTATAGTAATAAATCCCCTTGTCCGCATTGCAGCAGGAGGTATAGATCGTGATCTCATACTTCCCGTCCTCCAGCTCGCAGCAGCCCCGCTGCTGATCCACCGAACCAAGTATGTGGAAAAACTGACTGACACTCTCCGCCTCCGACTCCCCGGATAAGGAATTCATCTTCGTGAATGCCACGCGGACAAAACGGGACGAGGAGGACAGATCCCCCGGCAGCCCCATCGCGCCCATGCCGCGGCTGTAGGCGTGCAGCTCCAGCTTATCGGAAAAATGATTGACCGGCGTTTTGACGGACAGATTCATATACCGATTGAGCTGAAACAGCTGCATGTCAAAAGGAGGATTATTGGTCAGGACGCCCACCGGATTCTCATATATCCGAAGCCCCTCTCTCACCGACTCCAGCGTGACGGCCTCCTCCCTGTCCGCAATAATCCAGTGGAGCTGCGCCGTGGGCAGCTTTTGATTAAAGGGTGTGCCCACCAGATTCATCCGATTTAACAGCTCTCTCGCCTCCCGCACGGTGGCGCACTGCCCCAACACCCAATGTATCAGCTCAAAGACCGCCACATTGTCCCGGTCTGACACCTCCTCCTTATAAACTGCATTTCCCACAAAATTCAGCCCTGCCATGGAAAGTCCCCGCTCGTTGACCGCATCATAATACAGAGGATAATCCTCCTCCACATGCGCCATGCCGATGAGGGCGTAATGATGCTCCATATTGCCCATATAGCGGAAATGGAAAGGGTAGTTGCGGGGAGTCACCGTGACCTCCTCCCCATATGAAAATTCATAATCCAGAGTCCGTCCAAAATAAAAATCCCTGGTCTGATAAGTCGCTGCCGTACACATAAGCTACCTCCTGTTCAATCATTTATTAAAGCGGCTTTATCGCCGAATTTCTGTACTGCTGCTGCCAGCCGATGGTGTCCTCAAGCAGCATGATCTCCGCCAGTTCCTCTATCATGATATTGAATACCTCTATGGGAATGTCCTCCTGACCCATAGTGTTTTCCACCCGCTCATGCATCGTTTTGAGCCTTGCGAGCATACCCTGATGATTGTTAAGATTGTACCGGAAATTATTCTGCTGCACCTTTGTGGTAAAATATCCCGCCCATGCGGGCAAAAGCAGCGCCAGCATATTCAAAAACGAATTTGTGATGCTCATGAGACCGCTCCAGTCTATCCGGGACAGCCGCGCATAAAGAGCCGCGGAAAATACGTCCTCAGCGGAGACCATACTGCTCACAATGGGCGCCAGCGCCAGCAAAAACTGCAGACACTCCCGTCCCACAGCCAGAAACATGCCGCTATAAAAGATAATCTGCCCAAATTTTTCCAGAGAATTCACAATATTTTTATATCTTCCGACAGAGGCCTCATGATATGCAATCTGGTCTTCCAGCATTTCTTTGGTGTGCTGCAGAACATAGAGGACATTCCGGCGATCCAGCCTTTGCTCCCCGGGCTCCGCCTCGTCCAGCAGATGCTTGACGCGCATATAGACCTCCCTGTCCCCCGCGCACAGCTTGCGCAGATTCAGCGCGACGCCGTAGGGCGCAAAATGTATCAGCACGCGCAGAAGCTCTGCGATATAGCGGTTATCTACAAAGTCTCTCCGCCAGTTCTCCACTCGCTTGCTCTTCGACAACAGATAGACATACAAATTCAGATATCCGTGCATCAGGAAGCCGGCGCCCGCCAAAAATGCCGCCAGCACCGTGAGCGTGAGCTTTGTTCCGGGGAAAATGATAGCCACAGGCTTCGCCAGCAGCGTCTCCGTATAAAAACCGATGGCAAGGAAAATAGTGGCTACTAACGGCAGAACGCTCCGCTGATACATCATTGCCTGAAATCTGGAATTTAATTCAATGGCCACGGCGTCAAACTGCTGAAACTTATGTAATAAAATCTGCCGAACCGCCCCGCCCCCGGCGGCTTCCTCCTCCATCTCGAAATCCTGCCGCATCAGCGCGTCTTCTCCACTAAAATGAACGGTTCTGTCAGCCTTATATTTCCTGAGATAATTTGCGCGAAGCTTCTCCCAGAAGGACAATAGCCGCCCCTTTTTCCTGTCCGGCGGCGTAGGCTGCAGCCCGCTGTCTGGCAGGGACGGACTCATGGCGCTCAGGCACTGCGGACTGTATTTTCTATAATAGGATTCCCAGAGACAATAAACCTGATGGGTTTTGGAGGAAATCCAGATACAGGGCGCCTTTCTCTCGTAGGCAATCCGCATGAGCTCCCAGGTCGCCCCAAAAAGCTCCGTCACATCCTCGTTCCAGACTATCAGCAGCGCATCCGCCCGGTCACACATGGCCTCTCCCAGCAGATTGCGCAGAGATGTATCGATTCGAATGGTCTGTGCGCTTTCCTCCGCAGCGTCCGCATCTTCCCTCATATAATAAGTACAGAGCGGGAACTGATGGGCTTCGTTCCATGTCGTCCATGCGCTTCCCGTGTAGGAAGGACTGACCAGAAGCTGTGTATCCGCATCCGCAGCATCCTTGCACAGATAGCCTCCAAGCTGCCCGAGCAGCAAATCGATTTTGCCAAACATCTGCTGATCCGCCGGCAATTCCCCTGCCAAAGCAATCCTCACCTTCATAGTTATCCTCTTTTCTCAATAGAATATCCAAGCCAGAGCAGCATCCTGATCGTCTGCTCCACCGTGGCGCGATCCATATCCTTCTCCACCTCCGGCAAATCTTTGTATTCCATCATGCAGGGATGCTTTTTCTGCACGCTGTCATAGCGCTCGCCATATCCCCAGCCCTGAAGCATCCGCTGCTTCGCCCAGGTGTCATGTATATTTTGAGCAATCCGCTCAATATCCTCCACAAGACATTTGTCAAAGTGAATTTCCGTCAAATCAATGGGGTGCGGAATATAATCTGCCATAGCCCAATCTCCTCTCCGCCCTGACGCAGCACGCTGTGTCAACGCTTCTAAAGCATAACACAGATTGCGCTCAGTGACAAGAAAACCAGAAAAAACAAGAAAAAGTTACCAACATTTTTTTCTCATAAAAAATTTTTTGCCGCTCATACTAAGACCAAGATAAGCGATGAGTTATCATGGCCTATCTTGAAAATAGAGAAGAAAAAGTAGAAGAAAAAAAACAAAAAAGTATTTGGAGGTGAAACACAAATGGCAAGCAGAAGCAATAGAGTAGAAGTGCCTGAAGCAAAGGCCGCTATGGATCGTTTCAAGACTGAGGTTGCATCTGAGCTGGGCGTAAACCTGAAGGACGGTTACAATGGTGACCTGACTTCCAAGGAGGCCGGTTCTATCGGCGGTGAGATGGTTCGTCGTATGATTAAGAAGCAGGAGGAGAGCATGAAATAAAGGGCTCCCCGCAACAGTACAGAGCAGGCAGATTTGCAGACGCAGACCTGTCTGCTTTGCTTTGCGGTAAAATCAGTACTATCGCCCTGCACGCTTTTATCCCCGCCGCATAGGATAACACAAAACAAATACGCCTGCACCCGCAGGTCAAAGGACTGAGCCTCATGACCGAGCAATACCGATTCACCGAATCAACCAAAGCGTATCTGATACGATTTTATGCTATTCTGGATGAAATGATAAAGGGAATCGAACAGGCCTGCCTCACGGACAGTATCTCCCACAATTTCATCGTTCAGATGATACCTCATCATCAGGCCGCCATCCAGATGTCCAGAAACATTCTTCAATATACCGACTGCGCGCCCCTGCAGCGCATCGCACAGACGATCATCGCCCAGCAGACCCAAAGTATTCAGGATATGCTGGACGCAAAATGCCGCTGCAGCACACAGGCCAGTCCGAGAACTGACTTGTGCCTGTATCAGCGGCATTTCCGGCAGATTGTACACACGATGTTCACAGATATGGACACAGCCTGCTCTGATAACAACATCAGCAATAATTTCCTGCGGGAGATGATACCCCACCACATTGGGGCGATCCGCATGTCAGAAAACGCGCTGCGCTACTGCATCTGCCCTCAGCTTCACCCCATCCTGAGCGCTATCATCACTTCCCAGCGTCAGGAGGTTCAGGAGATGGAGCAGTTTCTCAAGGACTCCACCTGTCAGGACTGAGGCGTTACTCCCCAAACACGGCCTTATAGTCAGCCTGGAATTTGGCGATGCCTGCGTCCGTCAGCGGATGCCTGATCATCTGTTCAATAACCGAATAGGGCACTGTCGCGATATCTGCTCCGGCCAGCGCGCAGTCCGTCACATGGATGGGATTGCGCACGCTGGCGGCAATAATCTGGGTATCCAAATCCGTCACCGCAAAAATCTCGGAAATCTCGCGGATCAAATCCACTCCCCTCTGGCTGATATCGTCCAGCCGCCCCAGAAAAGGCGACACATAGGTCGCACCCGCGCGGGCTGCCAGCAGCGCCTGATTTGCGGAAAATACCAAGGTCACATTGGTCTTGATCCCCTCTGCCGTGAGCGCCTTGCAGGCCTTCAGTCCCTCTGCGGTCATGGGAATTTTTACCACCATATTGGGATGAATCGCGGCAATCTCACGTCCCTCGGCAATCATGCCCTCGGCGTCCACAGTGGTGGCTTTCACCTCGCCGCTGATGGGGCCGTCCACGATGGAGGCAATCTCCGCGATAACCTCCCGAAACACTCTTCCTTCCTTGGCGATCAGGGAAGGATTGGTGGTGACGCCGCAGATCACTCCCATATCGTTTGCCTTTTTGATATCCTCTACCTTCGCAGTGTCAATAAAGAAGCGCATCCTACTCCTCCTTCTCCACACGGATTGCACATACCTTGTACTCCGGAATCCTCGCATATTTATCCAGCGCCGCGTTGGTGAGCACATTGGCGTTTCCGTCCGGGAAGTGGAACGGCATCCAGGTCTCGCCGGGAGATACCTTCTCGCCCACTCTCGCGGTGGAGATAATGCTGCCCCGTCTGGAGGAAACTCTTACCTTCCCGCCATTCTCGATGCCCAGCCGCGCCGCATCCTCGGTGTTAATCTCAATAAAGGAATGTCCCTCCCTCTCCATCAGTCCGGGAGTCTTGCCAGTCATTGCCCTTGTATTATAATGATACAGAATGCGTCCCGTCATCATGATAAACGGATATTCCTCATCGGGAAGCTCCGCGCTGGGCGTATACTCAGCGGGATAAAACCATCCCAATCCTCTGGAGAATTTGCCCACATGGAGAATCGGCGTGCCGGGATGATTCTTATCCGGGCACGGCCACTGCAGCGAACCTTTTTTGTCCAGCCGCCTGTGGCTGATACCGCCGAAAATCGGAGTGACGGACGCAATCTCATCCATAATCTCCTCGGAGGTGAGCTGAGGCTGCTGATACCCCATACGGTTCATCAAATCAATAAAGATATCCGTGTCCAGACGCATCTCGCCCTCAAGCTGCACGGCCTTACGCACTCTCTGCACCCGTCTCTCGGTATTGCTGAAGGTTCCCTCCTTCTCCGCATAGCTGGTGCCGGGCAGGATCACGTCTGCATACTGCGCCGTCTCCGTCATGAACAGATCGGACAGCACCAGAAAATCCAGACTCTCCAAGGCTTTCCTGATATGGTTCTGGTCTGCGTCGGTGACCACGGGATCCTCGCCGAAGATAAACAGACCTCTGATTTCCTTGCGGATAGCGGCGCCAAATACATCCGTGGCATGCATACCGGGCTTGTTGGAGAGCTTCACGCCCCATGCGCGCTCGAACTTTGCCACCACCTCGGGATTTGTCACCTTCTGATAGCCCGGGAAATCTCCGGGCAGCGCACCCATATCGCAGGCGCCCTGCACATTGTTCTGTCCACGCAGCGGATTTACGCCACAGCCGGATTTTCCGAGCTTACCTACCAGCATCGCCATATTGGACATGGACATAACGCCCTCGGTGCCGGTGGAATGCTCCGTGACACCCAGACAGTAGATGATGGGCGCCTTCTGTGCCTTGGCGTACATGAGAGCCGCCTCGCGCAGATGGTCGGGGTCAATGTGGCAGATTTCGGCAACCTTCTCAGGTGTGTACTCCTTCACAATCTCCCGCAGCTCCTCGAAGCCCTCTGTTCTGGTGCGGATAAACTCCTCGTCAGCCAGCCCTTCGTTGATGATGACATTCATCATGCCGTTTGCAAAAGCCACATTGGTGCCGGGCTTTAATTTCAAATGGATATCCGCGCTCCTGGAGAGGCCGATATCTCTGGGATCCACCACGATCAGTCTGGTGCCCCTCTCCACCGCCTGACGGATCTGCATACCGATGACGGGATGCGCTTCCTCGGGGTTCGAGCCCACCAGCATGATGACGTCCACATCCTCCGTGATGTCGGCGATGGGATTGGTCATTGCGCCGGAGCCGAGCGTCATGGCAAGTCCGGCCACAGTCGCGGAGTGGCACACTCTCGCGCAGTTGTCCACATTGTTGGTGCCAAACGCACAGCGCACCATCTTCTGCAGCATGTAGCAATCCTCGTTGGGAGAGCGGGAGCAGGCAAATCCTGCCAGCGAATCAGGGCCGTACTGCTTCTTAATCTCAGTAAATTTCGACGCAATCAGATCCAGCGCCTCATCCCAGCTTGCGCGCTCAAATTCCCCGGTCTCACGGTTTTTGATGAGCGGATATTTTAATCTCTCCGGCGAATGCACGAAATTAAAGGAACCAAATCTGCCCTTTACGCAGAGAAGATTTTTGTTGGAAGAGCCGTTTGCGGGCTCCACATCCACAATCTCATTGTCCTTTACCACCAGATAATACTGGCAGCCCGTAGCGCAGTGCGGACAGGTGGTGAGCACCTTGTTCACCTTGCCCACCTGATACTTTTTATGATTCTTTGCAATCAGAGCGCCCGTGGGGCAGACTCTTGCGCAGTTGCCGCAGGACTCACAGTCCGTAACCTTCCAATCCGACCCGAAGGGAGCGTCGATCAGCGTTCTGGTGCCGATTTTTCCGTTGTGCAGCGTACCGTTCCCCACTACCTTATTACAGGTGCTGACACAGCGCTGGCAGTTGATGCACAGCTCCGGGTAATAGGTCAGGAAAGGGTTCTCCTTCTTTGCGGCAAAATGAGGAGCCACGCCCTCATAGCAGGACTCGGTGATCTCATACTCATTGGCCAGATCCTGCAGTCGGCAGTCGCCGGACTTTCCGCAGGAGAAGCATCTCACGTCGTGATTGGCGAGCATCAGGTTCAGCACCTGCTTTCTGCTCTTTACCACCTTCTCAGATTTGGTGGTGATCACCATGCCCTCTTTTACCTTTGTATTACAGGAGGTCACAAGATTGTCCCTGCCCTCCACCTCAACCACGCACATCTTGCAGGCGCCAATCTCATTGACGTCCTTCAGATAACACAGCGTGGGAATCTTGATATCCGCAGTCTGCGCCGCCTCCAGAATAGTGAGGGACTCATCAACGGAAAGCGAAATACCGTCTATTATAATGTTTACCATGGCAATCCTCCTTCCACTACTCCACAGCCAAAGTGGTCGCATCTCAAACACTTTCCGCATTCCTGCATGGCCTCGTCGTAAGACAGACCGTTTTCAATGGGCTCAAAATTCGTTTTGCGCTCTCTGGCAGAGCGGTCTGTCAGATGCACCCGCCCATAGTGATTTCTGTCATTCTCTCTGGGCTCCGGTATGTCAATCTCGTCCAGATATTTGTGATGATAGCCCAGATACTCGTCGATATTGAGGGCTGCAATCTTCCCGGCGGCAATCGCCTTGATCACGGTTGCCGGGCCAAATACACAGTCGCCGCCCGCAAAAATCTTCTCATACCCCTTCACGCGGGTCGTGTCCTCCGTCTCGAAGGTCTTCCTGCGGGGATTCACGCCATATTTTTCAAAGGGCTCCGACACGATATCCTGGCCAATCGCCATGAGAACAATCTCGCAGGGAACCTCGATTTCTTCCTTGTTGGCCTTGACTGCGGAGGGCTTGCCCTGCTTGTCATACAGATGGATCATCTGGGGCTGTGCAATAAAGGCGCACACATTGCCCGCCTCGTCAGCCTTGATGCCCACAGGCGCATTCAGGGTCAGAAGCTCCACGCCTTCCTCGATCGCACCCTGAATCTCAGAGGGCAGCGCCGTCATGTCAATCTGCCGTCTGCGGTAGATGACCGTGACCTCCTTCGCGTTACACCGGATGGCGGAGCGTGCGCAGTCCATCGCCACATTGCCGCCGCCCACGACTACCACGCGCTTGCCGGTATAATCCGGGATATTGCCCCTTCCAATCTCGCCCAGCATATCCACGGCGGAGTAGACGCCATTGCTCGTGACACCCTCCACTTTTACGGATTTGCCCACCTGGGCGCCGATGGCAATATAAACTGCGTGATACTCCTCAAGCAGCGCCTCCATGGTGACGTCCCTGCCCACCGCCGTGTTCAGGCGCACCTCAATATTGCCGGTGGAAAGCACCGCGTTGATATCCTCGTCCAGACGGTTCTTGGGCAGCCTGTAATTGGGAATGCCGTAGCGGAGCATACCGCCCAGAGCCTCCCTCTCCTCGAACACCACCACCTTATGTCCCATCAGGGAAAGGAAATATGCGGCAGTCAGGCCGGAGGGGCCGCCGCCCACCACGGCTACCTTTTTGCCGGTGGCCACATTGCACTCAGGCACCTGCACCTGATCCGCGGCGATCTGATCCACCGCAAACTTCTTAAGCCCCCTGATGTTCACGGGGCTGTCTATCAAATCTCTTCTGCACTTCTCCTCACAGGGATGCTCGCAGATAAACGCGCATGCCGTGGGAAAAGGATTGTCATGTCTGATTAAATTGATGGCGTCCGCATAGCGGTGCTCGCCAATCAGGGCGATATACCCGGGAATGTCCACATTTGCGGGACAATAGGAAATACAGGGCACCTTCTGGCCGATTTCCTTCTGACATCTGTGCTCACGAATATGGCTCATATATTCGTCGTGGAACAGTTCCACGCTCTGCAGCACGATATTGGCGGCCTCATAGCCGATGGCGCAGTCCGCGGAATCCTGAATCATCTTCGCGAGCTCCACCATGTTGTCAAAGGTCTCCATGTCGGCCTCGCCCTCCAGAATCCGGCGCATCATATGTTCCACCTGCTCCAGTCCGTCCCGGCAGGGAACACATTTACCACAAGTCTGGCTCCTCGAGCTCTGAAGAAATGCAAGCTGAACCGCGATGGGACACACTCCCGGCGGATTTGCCTTCACACGCTTCACGAACTTATCGAGAAACTTTGTGGTTTTTTCGTTCATTTCGTTCTTTTGCAATACTCTCTCTCTGTACATGAAACCCTCCCTATTAACAGAAAATCCGAAAAAACTACTTTTTACGGCAGCCCACAGGCTCTATTGCTGTCATATTTAATCATACTATAAGTATCGGTCAAAAACAATAAAAATCTAAAAAACATCTTTTTCGCAGAGCTTGTCATTTGTGCTTTATTGTGCTAAAGTGATAGTAACAACTAAATATGAAGCTTTTATAAATCCCAAACTATTATATTAGAAAGAAGCGAAACATATGAAAATGAAAACCCGTGGTCTGAGCATCAAACTGAAGATAATGATCATCACAAATGTGTTGGTTATCTGCTCCATCGGCCTTTTGAGCTACAGCTTTCTGAAACAGATGAAAGACGACATGGTCTCCATGGGCGTAGAACAGGCGCGCATTGCAGCCCGGATGGCAGTGCTCCAGGTTGACGGCGACGCGCTGAAGCAGCTAAAGAACGGTGACGAGGATACTGCCGCCTATCAGGAGCTGCTGACCCGGCTCCGCGACATCAAGCAGGACTGTGGCATGGCCTATCTGTACACACTGACGACAGACGGACAGTCCATATATTACGGGGCTGACACGGATGAGACGGACAGTCAAAACCCCATCGGCACCCGGTTTGAGGCATCCTACGCCGAACTGTCGCCGGTGTTTCGCGGAGAAGAATATGTGCAGGATTACATTGATGATACGGAGGACGGAAAACTGATCACCGCCTATGTGCCCATCACAGATTCCGACGGGCAGATTGTCGCCATATTGGGAAGTGATTTTGACGCATCGGAGATTGTCGGGAAAATGAACAGCACCCGCACGGGCATCCTGATTTTGAGCCTGTGCAGCATTCTGGTCGTCCTGATCATTCTGAATCTTGTCATCGGCGGCGTGACAAGAAGCATCAAGACCGTCAACGGAAAGCTCTGCGAGCTGGTGCGCAACGAGGGCGACCTCACCCAGGCCTTAACGGTGAAAACCGGTGATGAAATGGAAGTGATGGCTGAGAACGTCAATGAGCTGTTGGGATATATCCACAACATTATGCTCAATATTTCCAAGGATTCCGGCACGTTAAACACCTCCACCGAGGTGATGGTGAAAAATCTTACGAGCGCCGGGGAGAACATTCTGGATATCTCCGCCAGCATGGAGGAAATGAGCGCCGCCATGGAGGAATCGGCAGCCTCACTCAACCAGATCCACCTCTCGGTGGTGGACGTATATGACCGCATCAACAACATCTCGCAAAAGGCGGAGGAAGGAAACGCCACCACGGAAAAGATAGCGGCAACGGCACAGAGGATTCACACGGACGCCGCATCCGACCAGAAAACTGCCCACGATATGGCCGCCGAAATGGCCAAATCCGTAAGCGCCAAGATCGAAAAGGCCAAATCCGTGGAGGAGATCAATCTTCTCACGGAAAATATCATAAACATTACCGAGCAGACTAATCTCCTCGCGCTGAACGCCAGCATCGAGGCGGCAAGGGCGGGCGAAACGGGCAAGGGCTTTGCCGTCGTAGCCAACGAAATCGGCAAGCTTGCCTCCGACTCGGCAGCCACAGCCGAAAAGATCCGGCAGGTCAGCAGCGACGTCATCGCCTCCGTTGAGGGACTCGCTTCCGAGGCGGAAAAAATGATCGAATTTATGGAAAACACCGCAATGGACGGCTATCACAAGCTGTTGACTATGAGCGACGATTACAGCAGCAATGCGGATGAGATCCACGAAGTGATGGAACGGTTTGCGGACGACTCCGAAAGCCTCAAACAGACCATAGACAATATAAAAGAGACCATGTCAAGCATCAGCATTGCCGTGGAGGAGAGCACCAAGGGCATCATCACCGTGGCTGAAATGTCCGAAGACCTGTCCGACAGCGTCAAAGACATCGGCAGCAAGGCAGACATCAACCAACAGATTGTAGGACGGCTTGACAACGAGATAAATAAATTTAAGCTGTAGGCTTTTTGTCATTCAAACGCCGCTCCGCAAGGGATATCAAAAACAAGAGCAGAAATATGTACACCGCCTGAAGAAACACCAGGCACAGATTCAGATTCTCCGGCGCAATCCCGCCCCGCAGCTTTGCCTTGTCCATCGCCATGCAAAGCCGCGCTACGGAGTACACTCCATTGTTGACAGCATGGGAAAATACCGCCGGCCAAACGGAACCGGTTTTCTTCACCGCCAGATGAAAAAGCGCATTGGCGGCTATGGTAAAGAGCGTAAAAATCACAAAGCCTGACCAGGGCTCCAGCAGATAGCCATGACCGAAGCAATGCCCCATGAGCAGAGGCGGATAATGCCACACGCCCCAGATAACGCCGCCGATGACCACCGCTTTCGCATTCCCAAACAGCTTCTCGAGTCGGGGCATCATATAGCCCCGCCACCCCACCTCCTCGCCGAGCGCCCCCACGGAGGCCGCCGCCGAGTCCAGCATACCCATAAACGGGTAACAAATAAGAAACAGCGGCCCGACTCCCAGCTCATGCAGCCTTGTCAAGTCAAAGCATTCGGGGTGCATGAGCAAAAGCGTCCCCGCTGCCGCCTCGCTGTAAATGCTTGGAAGGATTAACGCAGCCAGATACCAGACCCACTTTTTATCCCGAAACACCATGCCTAACAGCATGGAGCCTTCCCCGCAGAACGCAAAGCCCTCCCTGCAAATAAGTCTCGCTGTCAGCATGGCAATGGCAGGGCAGAGCATGGCATAGATGAGAAATAAATTCACAGGCGGATTGATCACACTCTCCACCGTGCCGTCCGCCAGAGTGACATCCAGCGCATAGGGCACGCCCTTCGCCAGAAAGACAAACGCCGGAATATAAACCAAAAGAAACGCCAAAAACAAAAAGATGCCTGTGGATTTATACAATTTTCTCCGATTGACCTTATTCGTCTCCATATCCCACGTTCCTCTCATAACAGCAAACCGTAATACAATAAGAAATATAATAGGCCGCAAGTGCCACTACACTGAAAATAAAATCAATGATCATCATCACCGCGGGGTGCTTATCTATATAGAGCATCCAATCTCCCAGCCTGTCCAGCACAGAAATGTCTCCAAAGAAAAACCATATCACAAGCATCAATCCAAAACAGACGGCAATACCCGTTTTGGCAAGCTCTGCCCTCTGCCTCCCAAACAGCAGCGCAAAGGGAAGCTCCAGCGCTGACACGGTGATACACAGAAGCATCACAGGCTGCACCAAAGCATACAGAGTGTCCACCTGCCCCGGCATACTCCCCGGCAGCAGCCGGACAGACACCAGCAGATACCAGAGTGCGGAACAGGAATACATCACATAAAATAAAATCAACACAAACCAGTATTTCCCCGCAATATAGGTCTTTTCCGGAATCGGCAGGGCATGCAGCCACGCCTTCTGCTTCCAGGTGCTCTCCGTCCCCGCCACCAGATATACGAATCCCATGGGAATCGCCAGCATACCGCATATACTCACGGTAGACATTAAAACATACAACAGCATGAGCCACTCGACATCCGATATACAGGCCTCCGCCACGCCCAAAAACAGCGTGAACGCCAGAAGCCCGCCCGCAATCCGTCTGCCGCGTATGGCAATAAAGTCCTTGTACAAAAATGCCGCCATCACCGGATCCCCCTCTTTTTTCTGACAATCAGGACGCTCCCGATATAAGCGCAGACCACCGCCAAAATCCCCAAAACTCCAAACAGCCAGAATTTTGATTCCACAAACAAAAGCATATCCTCCATAATCTTCACTTCCATGCCCTCTCCGCTTCTCATAATAACAAAATCCATTATGATGACAATTGCAAAAACCGGCAGAGCCATCAGCATATCCACCCATTTGCTGCTCACGAGATACATCATAAACACGGAGACGGCAACCGCAATAAAAAGCAGCCCCGACAGTGAAATATCAAACCGCAGCAGCTCCCCCGCCGTAAAATCCGGGCTGAGCGCCCCGCTCACCAGAGCCAGTGCGGCAGAGACCGCAAAGGATACGCTGCCAAAAAGCAGCAGCGTCCCAAACCGGGCGGTGACAACGGTAAACGCAGACAGCGGCATGGACGCCTCCAGCTTGCCGAAACCGGATTTTTTATCCTCCTGAAAGCATTGCATGACATTGCCGGACAAAGTCATCGGAAGAAAAACCAGCACCGCGAGAAGCATTTTCCACAGCACGCCGGTCATTGCCGCGTCCACGCCATCCTCCAGAAACTCTCCCGGCAGCTTTGCCAGATTGCCGTACTGCATACTGAGAACACACATCACACACATCGCAAGAGAAAATACGCTCACACACAATAGCGTCCTCACCGAAGTGCGCAGACAATAAAAATCCTTCAAAATCAGCCCCTTCATACCGCGCCTCCCGCCTGCGGGATGTCAGTTCGATTCACATAGAAAATCATGATATCCTCCAGCGAGGGCTGCTCCATCACACAATTTTTGTATTTTTTGAGGCACTGCTCCCTGTTTTTCACCAGAATTTCTTTTCCAAAAGCAGAGTTTCGCGCAGAGACGACATCCTCCGGAGCGATGTCGGCGGCCTCCGCCTTTTTACATTTCAACAGGCCGTGGCTCTCCAGAATTTTATCTTTATTGCCCGCCAGAACGATGCACCCGTGATCGATAAACACCACCTCATCCGCAATGCGCTCCAAATCCCCCGTGATATGACTGGACAGAAGGACAGTGTGATTTTCCTCCAGCACAAACTCCTGAAAAATCTGCAAAATCTCGTTTCTGACGATGGGGTCAAGACCGCTGGTGGGCTCATCCATGATCAAAAGCCGAGCCTTGTGGGACATAGCCACCGCAATCTGCAGCTTCATCCGCATTCCCCGCGAAAATTTACCGCATCTTTTTCTGCCGGACAGACCGAATTTTTTGAGATACTTCTGAAAGTCCTCCTCACACCAATTCCTGTAGACATATTTCATCATCCGATTAATCTCAAGCGGCGTCATGAAATCATGGAAGCACATCTCGTCAAACACCACTCCCACATCTTCCTTCCATGCGGGATCCGTCCCGTCCAGCTCCCGCCCGAATACCCGGATTGTTCCGCTGTCTCTTTTGATAATCTCTAAAATCGCCGAGATGGTGGTGGTTTTTCCCGCGCCGTTTTGCCCGATAAATCCCGTGATGCTGCCCTCAGGCACCTGAAAGCTGACATTTTCCAAGTTAAAGTCGCCGTAACTTTTCGCGAGATTATGAACCTCAATTACATTCCCCATAATTTCCTCCATCCGCATAAATCTCAAAGCTGTCCGGCCATGCCCGGCAAATCAGCGTCAGACCGCATTCCCGCGCCAGCTCCACCGCCTCCTGAGTGGGCACTGCCTTGGACACCAGCACCGGGAGCCCCGCCGCCACAGCCTTTCTCACCATATCCGTGGGCACACGCCCCGTGGTAAAAAGCATGCAGCTCTCAGGCGCAATACCCGTCCGAGCCGCGTAACCGACAGCCTTGTCCATGGCGTTATGTCTGCCGATATCCTCCGTCCGATAGAGCACTCTGCCCTCCCTGCCCAGCATACAGCCGTGAATGCCTCCCGTGCGCTTATGCAGTCTGAAATCCTCAGCGAAGGCATCCGCCAGCCCGAAAATCCACTCCGGCTTCCAGACGGCTGAGGGAAGTCGTTTCGCCACAGCCTCCGCAGGCTGCAGCAATATCCGATTGTCCGTACAGCAGGTAGGCTCCTCCGACTGTGCGGCACAAAATCTCACATCCTTTTTCAAAAACACTCTGGCCCGATTGCCGCTCTCACATAGATAGAGCCTCTCAATCTCCTCCGCATCCGAGATAACCCCCTCCGTGAGCAAACGCCCCACCACTAAATTTTCCAAGTCCTCCGCCGTGCAGACCAGACGCGCTATGGTCTGTTCATTGACCACAAGCTCCAGACGGTGCTCCCGCAGTATCTCGCGCTCCACGCTTTCCCCCGCCGAAATATCCGCCGCGCCGCTGCGCACCAGCGTCGCCCCAAGCCTTACCGTTGTATTCCGGCTGTCCGTCCGATTCCCTCCATCTGTCGTACCCCGATTGTCTGTCCCGATATCCAAAATCCCATAAACCTCCTGTCACAGTCACTGTCCGGCGCATTCTCCCGCATCGCCCCGCATAATCTCAAGCCCGTGCTCCAGCGTGGGAAGAAGATATTCCAGACTCTCCCGCACCGCCTTGGGACTCCCCGGCAGATTAATGATCAAAGTCCGCCCCCGCATCACACTCACCGCCCGGCTCAGCATTGCCCTTGGCGTAATCTGCAGACTGTATGCGCGGATGGCCTCCGCAATCCCCGGCACATTCTTATCCGCCGCGCGCAGGGTGGCCTCCGGCGTGTTATCTCTCGGTGAAAGCCCCGTACCTCCGGTTGTGAAAACCACATCCACCTGCTCCTCGTCCGCGAGGCGCACCAGCTCCTGATACAGCGCCTCCTCATCATCCGGCAGAATTTTGCGGCTCCGCACATGATACCCCGCGGGCTCGATCAGCTCACAGATAGCAGGGGCTGAGGCGTCCTCCCTCTCCCCCCGGCTCCCCTTATCGCTGGCGGTGACAATGGCCGCAGTAAACCGATAAGGCCTGGTCCCCAGACCAAGCTCGTCACCCACACGGATGACGCCTCCCTGCAGCACTCTGGCAAACACACCCTCTCTGGGCATGATGCAGTCTCCCACCTGATGAAATATCTCGCACTCGGAATGACACTTTTTGCCAATCTGCGTGATCTCCAGCACCACGTCATTGCAGACAAATACAGTCCCCACCGGATAGGACTTAAAATCAAAGCCCTCCACCAGAAGATTTTCCCCGAAGGCTCCGTCCGCCACCTGTGCTCCTCTGGCTCGGAAACGCTCCACCTCATCGAAGGACAACAGACTCACCTGCCTGTGCCACTTCCCCGCATGAGCATCCCCCTCCAGACCAAAATTCTCTATAAAATTTGCGGAACCTACATTCTGCTTTGCCGTCCCCTTCCGCTCGCTGACACACACCGCAACTACTCTTCCCATACTTGAACCCTGCCTTTCTAACCTCCGATTTGCACCATTTTGCGGCTGTCCGCATCCTGCCCCAAGGCCTCGCCCGCCACCTGCTCAAATTCGTGATGCATGGGCTTTTGCTCCACCGCCGCAAGGATTGCCGCCCGGATTTCCTCATCCGTCCCGCCACTTCGCAAAAGCGGTTTTAATTCCACGCCGGTATTGTATTGCAGACAGAGCTTCAACCGCCCCTCCGCCGTGAGGCGAATGCGGTTGCACTCTCCGCAGAATCTGTGGGACATCGGACTGATAAAGCCGATTTTTCCGATAAAATCATCAAACTCATAATATTGCGCAGGACCCCTGCCCCGCCTGATTCCATCCGCCAGAGGCCGCGCTGCCCCGTACCGCGCCGCAAGCCTCTCCAAAACTTCTTCCGTCGCAATCCCGTGAAACTGTCTGCCACAGCCTACAGGCATCAGCTCGATAAAGCGCACATCCACCGGCAGCCGTCCGGCGAGTCCCGCCACCTCCGCAAGCTCCTCCCCGTTCCACTCCCTGCAGGGCACGCAGTTTACCTTTGTGTGGATGCCGGACGCCGCGCTCTTTTCGATAGCGGACAACACCCTTGCACAGGCGTCCGTCCCCGTAATCTCCTGAAATGTCCGGGGATTTACCGTGTCCAGACTAATATTCACCGCCCCGAGCCCCGCCTCCAGAAGCGCGGAAAGCTGTTCCTCCAAAAGCACGCCGTTGGTGGTGAGCGCAATCTCCTGTATACCCTCCAGTTCATGAACCTCCCGGATAAGGCGCACCAGATTTTTGCGCACCAGCGGTTCGCCGCCGGTAAACCGGACATATCGGACACCAAGCCCAGCCATAATCTTCACCACACGGGCAAGCTCCTCCAGAGATAATATCTCCCCGTGAGGAATCCGCTCCACGCCTTCGGGCGGCATACAATATTTACATCTCAAATTACATTTGTCCGTCACCGATATCCGCAGATAATCGATGCGCCTTCCAAAATGATCCTGCATTTATCTCTCCATCAAAATAATTTTCTGTTCGGGAATGCGCAGCCACAGAGGTCTGCTTTGAAGGATCGTGCGCTCCCGGATGTCCGCCCACTCCTCCTTGGAAAACTCGGCGGTGAGGACTGCATAGTCCCCCGTCTGCTCTCCGCGCGGATTCCGAAAGAGGATCACCATGGAAAAGGTGTCCTCAATCTCCCGCAAAATCTCGCACTGCAGCAGATTATACCGGGTCGTCTCCCCATCCTTCGACAAATCCGCTTCCGACCGCTCCGGCGGCTCCGTCACAGCTTCAAAATAATGCGCCCGCACCGCCGCGTACCGCCACGCCGTCCCCGAAAGCGCTTCCGCCTCCGCCGTCCGAAGATAAATCCCCCAGTCCAGCGCGTACAGACCTTCCTTCCTGTATTCCAGCCCCGTCACATTCTTGCAGCCCGTAAGCAGTGTGGCAGCCAGCGTGCGGGGCGCCTCGAACAGTTCCCGCTTAGGTCTGATATCCGCCACTTCGCCGTTTTCCATGACCGCGATGCGGTCTGTCAGGCGGTAGACCTCGTTTCTGTCGTGGGAGACAAACAGCGCGCGCCTGCCGTAATCGTCCAGAACCTCCATCAGCTCCCGCTCCAGCCTGGACTTCAGATAATTGTCCATCGCGGAGAAGGGCTCGTCCAGCAGCAGATAATCCGGCTTCGCGGCAAGCATCCGCGCCAGCGCCACGCGCTGCTTCTGTCCGCCGGAGAGCTGTGAGGGATAGAGCTGTTCCTTCCCCTCCAGATAAAAACGCGCCGCAAGCTCCGCGGCTAAATCCCTGTCTCCCGCGCCGCACAGGATGTTCTCAAACACAGTCATATTGGGAAACAGGGCATAATCCTGAAATAAGTAGCCGATTCTCCGCTTTCTCGCAGGCAGGTCAATATGCTTTTCCGAATCAAAGAGCGTCCTGCCGTCCAGCCGGATAACGCCTCTGTCCGGCCTCTCGATCCCTGCGATACACTTTAAGGTCATACTCTTGCCGCAACCGGAAGCTCCCAGAATCGCGAAGACCTCGTTCTCCGTCTCAAAAGCGGCCTTTAAACAAAATGCGCCAAGGCGCTTCTCGATATCCACATACAGGGACATTGTCAGGCACCTCCCCTGTCTCTTCCGCCGCGCTCCACCGTGTAATTCATCAGGAACATAGACGTAAAGGAAATGAGCATGATCACTGCCACCCAGCGGAAGGCAAGCTCCCTGTTGCCGCTCTGCATCGCGGTGTAGACCGCCACCGACATAGTCTGCGTCCTGCCGGGAATATTGCCCGCAATCATGATCGTGGCTCCAAATTCCCCCAAAGCTCTGGCAAAGGCCAGGATCACCGCCGCCATAATGCCGGGACGCGCCATGGGAAGCAAAATCCGAAAGAAAATCCGAAGTTCCGACATGCCCAGCGTCCGCGCCGCATAAACCAGATTGACGTCCACCTGCTCCAGAGCCCCCCTCGCCGTGCGGTACATGATGGGAAAAGCCACTGTCACCGCCGCAATCACCGCACCCTGCCAGGTAAAGATCACCGTTGTCCCGAATTGCTCCAAAAGCTTTCCCAGCGCGCTGTTTCTGCCAAACAGAAGCAGCAGGAAAAAGCCTACCACCGTGGGCGGCAGCACCATGGGAAGCGAGAAGAGACCGTCCACCACTCCCTTCCATCTGCCCAGCGACAGCACCAGCCTCGCAGCAGCCAATCCCAAAAAGAAGGTGAATACGGTGGCGGTAACCGCCACCTTCACCGATATCCACAAAGGTGTGTAATCCATTTGATACCTCCGCATAGCACAAAGCGCACTTATTGCATCCTCGAGAAACCGTAGCTCTCAAAGAGCGAAAGAATCTCATCCGTCTGCAAATACTCCACAAACGCCGCCGCTCCCTCCGCATGGGCGCTGTCCTTCACCACTCCCGCAGGATAAATGACTCTCTGACAGGAGCCCTCCGGAGCCTCCGCCACAATCTTTACCAGCTCAGTAGTATAGGCGTCCGTGGCATACACGATACCGCAGTCCACCTCGCCGGCCTCCACCCATGAGAGCACAGTGCGCACATCAGAACCGTAATTTGCCTTCGCCTTCACCGCATCCAGCAGATTCAGAGAGGTAAACACCTCCTCGGAATACTGCCCCACCGGCACGCTCTCCGGCTCACCCAGGCCAATCATGCCCACCTTGTCCGTGGCAGCCTCCTCAAAGGAGCTCAAATCCGTCTCGCTGTCCGCGGGAACCACCAGCACAATCTTATTCTCCAGAAGCTGCACAATGGAATCCGAATCCATCAGCCCCTCCTCATCCAGAGCATTCATCTGCTTCATCGCCGCAGATAAAAATACATCCGCAGGTGCGCCCTCCTCAATCTGGGTCTGTAAAGCGCCGGAACTCCCATAAGAAAAATTCAGTCTGACATTCTCATGCTCCGCCTCATACCGCTCTCCGATTTCATTGCAGACATCCGTCAGAGATGCCGCTGCCAGAACCGTCAGCTCCACGGGCTCCGCCCCCGGATCCCCGGCAGCCCTGCCGCAGCCGGCCGTTGTAAACAGAACCGCCATAAGCAGTGATGCCACCAGAAATGCCCGCATAGATTTTTTGTTGCTTTTATTCAATTTTTTCATGATAGTATCCTCCTAATGTTTCCCAAATGGTCTCATATAGCAGGATTGACAAAATGACCGCTCTTTCCGCCCAGCTTCTCCACCAGGTGAATCTCCGAGAGCTCCATGCTCTTATCCATGGCCTTACACATGTCGTAAATCGTCAACAGCGCCACGCTGACTCCCGTGAGCGCCTCCATCTCCACGCCGGTTTTGCCCGTAAGCTTCGCCGTACAGCGGCATCTGATCTGCCGATTCTCCGCCTCCGGCGTGAAATCAATGGCCACCTTCGTGAGCATCAGCGGATGGCACATGGGGATCAGCTCCGCCGTGCGCTTTGTCGCCATGATGCCGGCAATTCTCGCCGTGCCCAGCACATCACCCTTGGCAGCCGTCCGGTTTTGTATGGCGTCAAACACCTCCGCGCTGACTTTGATGACTCCTTCCGCCACCGCCACGCGCTCCGTGTCCGCCTTATCGGTCACATCCACCATAATCGCATTGCCCTGTCCGTCAAAATGTGTAAACTCTCCCATATCTCCTCGCATTCCGCCGCAGCGCGGCATCGTGTCAAATCCTGATTCTCGTTTTCGATTCTAAGTCTTATCTAAATCCTAATCCTCATTTGCCGAATCCGCAGCTCGGGAAATGGCATTCCGGGCAGTTTAAGCACAGCCCGCCCTCGCCGTATACCCGGATATCCTCAGCGGTCAGCCTCTCCCCTGCGAGCACGCGGGGCAGTATCAAATCAAAAATCGTCCGCTTCGCATACATCACGCAGCCCGGAAGCCCCAGAATCGGAATGCTTCTGTCCCCCGTTTGAAAATAAGCCAGCAGAAACATTGCCCCCGGGAGCACCGGAGCCCCATAGGACACAATATCCGCCCCAAAAGCCTTCACCGCGCCGGGCGTCCGGTCGTCGGGGTCGACGCTCATGCCGCCGGTGCACAGCACCATATCCGCGCCCTGATTCACAAAATCACTCATGGCGGCTATGATATCCTCTTGCTTATCGTCCACGATGCTCTGCCCCAGAAGCTCCGTGTCATACTCCGCGAGCTTTGCGCGGACGGCGGGTCCGAAAGCGTCCTCAATCCGCCCCTTAAACACCTCGCTTCCGGTGGTGACGATTCCTACCCGCACATGGGAAAAGGGCAGAATCCGAAGCAGCGGCTCCCCGCCCGCAGTCTCCCCTGCACGTCTCAGCTTCTCCTCCTCAATGACCAGCGGGATGATGCGGACAGCGGCAAGCTTGTCTCCCTTTTTCACGGGAAAATTGCCGTGGATTGTGGCAATCATCAGCTCTCCCAGCCCGTTCACCGCGTTCAGCCTGTCCGTATTTACCTTGAACAGCCCGTCCCGCTGTGCCCGCAGCTCAATCTTTCCCTCCTTGGGCTCCGACGCGCTCATTCCCTCATTGATGCAGATATCCCGCAAAATAACCGCGGCTTCATCCTCGTGAAGTATTCCCTCCTTCTTCTCCCACACATAGAGATGCTCCTTGCCCACGGACAAAAGCACCGGGATATCCTCCTCTGTGACAATATGTCCCTTCCTAAACACCGCGTCCTTCACCACACCGGGGATAATCTGCGTGATGTCGTGGCAGAGCACCTGCCCCACGGCATCCTTTGTCTCTATCAGTTTCATAGATTTTGTTCCTCTCAATCAGTTCTCAAAATATTTTTTTACACACAAAAATATCCCCTGAACATCATCCATGCCAAACACTGGGCACTTCACGTCTTCCTGGGATACCACATCGGTTGCTATGCAGATCAGGGTATTTCCGTCGCAGACCGGAACAGAGGACACCTCGCGCCGCACCACCTCGATCTTCGGATAATCCGACGCCTTCAGCCCCTCCACGATCACCACGTCCGCATCCCCACACAGGGTAAGAAGCTCCTCCATGCGGGCGCGCCCCCTGCGGTTTACGGAGTACTGCGTGTCGGAATAGATGACACTGCACGCCGCTCCCGCCTGACGATATCGATAGGTGTCCGTCCCCTCGTGATCCATGACATACTCATGTCCGTCATGCTTGATCACAGCAACCGAGCAGCCCTCCCTGATAAATTCATTGATCAGCTTTATGATCAGACCCGTCTTGCCGCTGTCCTTCACCCCGCTGACGCAAAATACCTTCGGCGTCTGCAGGCGGGCATACTCCTCCCTTGTGTTGATGTTCCGCACAATACGCCTGTCAAAGCAGGAGGTCTCCAGCCGAATGTATTTGGTGCGCACGGCGCGCAGCACATTCAGAAGCCTGTAATGTCCGCTCTGTATCTGTTCCTCAATAATACCCAGCATCCTTTTGGAATAAATGGCACAGAGGGGATGAATATGATCCTCATCCACCAGACAATAACAGTCATAGTCCGAGGAGATAAACTCCGCCATGTATTCCACCAGTTCCCGTTTGATAAAGGGCATGTCCGCCGCACAGACAAAGACATACTCCTCCCTGGCGTGAGAGAGCACCTGATAGATGCCCTCTATGGGCCCGATGTCCTGATGCCCGTCATAGACCACCTCATACCCGGTGTCCTCGTAGAGCCCCTTTCGGGCAGCGGAAATAAGCACCTGCGAAAAGCCGTCGAGCTCCTCACAGATACGGTCGATAAACCGCCTGGACTCCAGTTGTAACAAAGCCTTGTCCTGTCCCATCCGGGTACTCTTTCCCCCTGCCAGGACACCCACGCTCAGATTCATTCTCATACTCCTTTTATATAGCGGATCCGAACCTCGTCTCCCACCTGAACCGCCCTTTGGGGCTCCAGGTCGATAAAGCAGTTGCACTCCGTCAGATTGTGGATCACCGACGACGCATGGACTGCCGAGGGAAGATACACCCTGCCGCCCTCCGCCCGGGCACGGATAAAGCGCCGCATACGGTTCACCTTCCCATAAGGGCTCTGCAGAACCGCCGTCGCCTTCACCGTGTCATAGCTCTCATGCCCCATCATCTTTGCCATCAGAGGCCAGAAATAAATCTCAAAATTCACCATGGCAGCATAGGGATTGCCCGAGAGACTTAAAATCAGCCTGCCGTCCTTCACGCTGGCTGTGGTGGGCGTCCCCGGCTGAATACATGCCCTCCGGAACAAAATTTCCGCCCCCAGACTCTGCAGCACTGCCGGGACGATATCCTTTTCCCCCACGGAGACCGCCCCCGTGGTGATGACGATATCCGCCGCCTCCAAGGCTTCCCGGAGCTTTTCCGCAAGAAGCTCCTCCTCGTCGGCACATAGCTGTACGAAACTCACCTGAAGACCCTCCCGTCGAATCCCCGCCTCCAATATATACGAGATATTGTTGTAAATCTTGCCTTTTCCAAGAGGACTTCCCGCCTGGACAAGCTCCGAACCGGTGCAGAGGAGCGCGACCCGCACCGGGCGGCGGACACATACTGTCGCCCTGCCCGTCTCCGCCAGAAGCCCGATGTGAACCGGAGTGAGCCGGGTGCCTCTCTTTGCCACCACATCCCCCCGGCGGATATCCTCCCCCGCCCGGCAATAATTCTGAAAGGACTTCACCGGGGCAAATACCTTCACCACGGTTTCCCCGTAATCCGTATCTTCCTGGCGCACCACCGCGTCATAGCCCTCCGGCACATAGGCTCCGGTCATCACGCGGACGGCTGTGGACTTTTCATAACAGATTTCCTCATAGTCCCCCGCAAGCAGCCTGCCTTTCACCCTCAATTCCACAAAAGGCTCCCGCTCCCCCAAACCGGAACGCATCAGACTCTCCAAATCCGCCGCACGAACTGCATAGCCGTCCATGGCAGACTTCTGATAAGGCGGCACGTCAATCTCAGAGCGAACCTCCTCTGCAAGCACCATGCCGCAGGCCTGAGCAAGCGGCACCTCCTGCGCTTCCTGCAGACTCACCCGCTCCAGCAGCATCGCCAGACAATCCTCTATCTCCAACAGTTCTCCCTGTTTGTCCTGAGCCATCAAAACCTCCTTTGTCCTACGCCTTCCCCATACTGTCATCGTATCTGAAATAGTCAAAATCCGCGGGCTTTCTGCTGCCGCAGCCGCCGTTGTTGGCATAAATCCCCACCAGCGTCCCCGTGTGGCGCTTGGGGTCATCGGGCACGCCCTCATCGCACAGATAAATACAGTTTTCCAGCACGCCCACCGGCTCCCAATTCTCGCCGTCCAGGCTATAATAAAAGCTTCTGGTCAGTCTCTCCACCACCACGCGCAGCCATACGGGAGCCTCGGGAATACTCTCCACCTCCGCCATAAGCTCCTCCCCGTGATTGCGGTTGATAACAAGCTGGAGCTTTCGCCCGCCCTCATAGCAGACCGCGCATCTGGCATAGGTGGCGGTGCTGTAATAACAGGTCAGCCCCGCCTGTTCCCCGTCCTTATCGGGATAAAACTCCACCTTGGTCTCCGCCTCGTAGGAAAGCTCCTGCTCCCTGCGAAGCAGCGTGTTTTTGGCGCGTATCTCGTTTAACTGCCCGTCTCTCGTCCAGATGCGGAAATGCCCCGGGCGCTCCGTCAAAGACCAGGAACCATTGTCCGGATTTCTCACAAACTCCCACTCCAGGTTCAACCGCTCCTGATCAAAATCGTCAAATAAATTCCGCTCAAACACACACTCCACAAGCTCCGGAGCCGTCTGAACCAGACTGGGACCCTTCCCCTCATTGACGGTAAACCAGCCGTCCTCTGTCCACTGCACCGGATCCAGCGCAGACTCCCGTCCCACCGTGGTATATTTGCCGCCGTTGGGTCTGCCGCAGAGATAATAGCACCACCAGTTCCCCTTCTGATCCTGCACCAGCTTGCCGTGCCCTGCCCGCTGAATGGGCGCCTCGGGGTCTGTCTGGCGCATCACCGGATTGTAGGGGGAATTCTCATAGCTGCCATAAAGCTCCCTGCTCCTCGCCACATTGATGCCGTGGCCGTAACCGGTGCCGCCCTCCGCCACCATAGCATAATAAAAACCATCCTTGCGGAACATGTGAGGTCCCTCGGAGCAGCGCTCCCCGGTGCCCTCCCAGGCGGTCTTTATCTCCCCCGCCACCGACAGACCGTCCGCCGACAGCGGAACCGTCTGCACCGCCCGGGCGATCAGCATATACCTGCTGCCGTCCTCGTCCACAAAAAGCGAGGGGTCGATGTCGTCCACCTCCAGACAGACCGGCTTGCTGTAAGGCCCCTCCGGTTTGTCTGACACCATCGCCAGCTGGCGGCGCATCACATTATTGTCCCGCTTTCCGTCCGCATTCAGGCGCAGCGTGGCATAAATATAAAATTTACCGTCCACACACTCGATATCCGGCGCCCAGATACCGTGAGAATCCCTGATATCACTCAAATCCAGCCACTCAGGATTGACGATGGCATGACCGATGATATGCCAGTGCACCATATCCCGGGAATGGGAAATCGGTATCGCCGGAAAATACTGAAAACTGGAATTGACCATATAATAATCATCCCCCACCCGGATGACCGAAGGATCCGGGAAAAAGCCTCTCTGTACGGGATTGGAATAAGTCCTCTCTGCTGCCATGCAATTTCCTCCTCTGAAATTTCAGGATTTATGCTGTTTACATCTTTATTGTCAATCCATAATGTGTACCAGAATATAGCCGTCCTGTTTCGTGACAGACCCCTCCGCAGGATACCCGGGCATCTCATCGCCCAGCTCCCTTGCCTGTGCGAGCACCTCCGGATCTGTCACCGTCCGAAACGGATGCCCGTGCATTTTCAGGAAATTGATCATCTCCCGATTGGTTCCGTCAAAAGCGTCGAAGGCCCACTGTATCATGGGAAAATTTGCCTCCCCCACAAAGCTGTAGCCCCAGACCGAGAAATACTTCTCCTTCAGGTGGGGGTCTACCTTGTCCGTAATCGCCGCAATATATTGATACTGCTTAGAGCCGTAGGACACATAGTAATCTTTGGCAAGCTCATGGGGCGTGCTGTAATGCCCCGTGAAAACAACCGGCGTCTCGTTCCCGTAATCCCGCTCAATCTCCCAGGCAATCTCACACAACAGCTCTCTGGTAGTCTCATACTTGCGGTAATCCGTGTAAAAGCTCCGATTCATAAACTCCGCCTGATTCCAGACCAAAATCGCAGCCCCCAGAACAAGGCAGGTCTGCAGCGCTTTCCGAAAACGCCGCGACGTTTGGATCCGCTCCACTCCCATCAGACCCACACACAAAAGCCACACACCCGCCGCCGCAAAAAAGGGCAGATACTGGCAGGAGCGATAATATGAGAGCCGCATCTCCGCAAGCGTCAGCAAAAAAGGCGTCACCAGCATCCCCAGATACAGTACCGGAAACCAGAGATTGCGCTTTTTAACCGCCAGGATTACCGCCGCCGCGCCAAAAATAAACACCGCAAGCTCATAGACCGTGACGGGCAGATAGACCACTGCATTCAAATGATAGACCACCCAGAAACGCTTGAGCAGCATCACCAGATTGTCCCACCCGTCCGGGCCAAACAGCGCCAGCATTTCCGAGAACCCGCGCTCATTCTGTTTTACCTGCTCCAGCACGCCGCCCAGATGAAACAGCTCCGTGGTCAGCGCGATCATCACACTGCGGAGCAGTACACAGCCCACCGTCAAAGCCGCGCCCACACACAGCCAGAGGCTTACCGAGGAAAGCTTCAGCCGCTTTGCGTCCGCCATCCCCCACAAAAACAGCACCGTCAAAATGCCCAGAATATAAAGTATCAAAAAGGATTCATAGCATCCCACTGCCGCCCAGACAGACAGCAGACTCCCGGCAAACGCGCCGAGCCGCGCCTTCCCCTGCGCTTCCAGCCCGCTGTGAAAGCTCAGAAGCGCCAGCGCCGTCAGCACATAGCCAAGCCCCGCCCCGTCATGCCAATAGTACACAAATACCTCGCTGATGATGGGATTGGACACAAAGGCACAGGCGAATACCGTAGAGGCCAGAAGCCCCGCCCGCTCGCCGACAAGCCTGCGAAACAGCACGTTAAACAAGGTGGCGGCAAGCATCAAAAACAACACCCCCACAAGCTCCGTCATGAAGGGTGCAAAATCCGACACATGAAAGAACCTGTTCAGCCAGAATATTGTCCAGCGCCCCATGACCACCTCAAGCCCATCCTCCAGATACAATGAGACCGCCGTGTCGTCGATGCCGATGCTCGGCTGCACAATCGAATAGCCGTAGCTGCAGACCGCAGTCAGGGCAAGGGCAAGAATATAGATTTTTTGTCTCAGAAAATATTGTAAATCCTTTTTCAGCTCCGCCATGAAAACTCCCTGCTGCCAAGCTCTATTCTCCCAGCATTTTTGCCTTTAGCTCATCATACTCTTCTCTGGTAATCTGTTCATCACCATAGGTATAGACCGTATCGGGACCATCCGGTGTCTCCGGCGTCTCCCAATACTCTTTATGCAGGCTGCGCTCATCCAATACCTGCCCTGTGCCGTCGTAAAGGGTAAAATTATAAAAAATCCTGCCGCTATGCGTTGTATCGGAATGTAGGATCCAAGTCTGACCGTCAAATTCCGTATAACCAAGCACCCATGCGGTTCCGCCCCCTTCGTCCAGAACATAAACCTGCCCGTCCCGGACGTCCAGATAGATTCCGCCGTAAGGCCCTCTCATGACAAGCTCATTTTCCCCGTCATTATCCAAATCGATCCTGTCCCCAACGGAATAACAGGTAAAGTCCTCCGGGTCGCTTGGCAGATCCGTGATATAAAACGGCTCCCTGCCCTCCTCCGCATAATATGCCATGATTTCACCGGCAATAAAGGAATCCAGAAGCTCATCCGCATTCACTTCGTTTTTACCCGCCGCTGCAATATTGGAATCCTGCATTGCATGATTGCCGCACCCGGACAAAATCAGCACGGCATATGCGCACAAAATACACAAGAACCTCTTGCTGTTCATCTCTCGCATTCCCCTTTGTTATGTCTATTAAACATGATTATTGGTCATTTTCAATTTTAAACAATTTCTCATCCTGCGAAAGTTCTATTGCAATATGCGATTTACCTAATACAGCAGTCGGTAATTTATCCTTCAGAATCGAAATAACTAATTGAATATTCTTGTGTTGAATAAATTCTGCAACTTTAACCAACTGATTATCATGCATAAGCTCCTTCTTATCATTCAGCAGAAAATGAAGGTGTGGAATATGTTCTTCCTCCGCAAAAAAAAGATATGCCAAATCAAAACACAAAATCTCTCCCTGCTTTTTTCCAGTACTCATATTCGCATTAAACGCATTGAATTTGTAATATTGCTGTCCTTTCCTGTTCGATTCTCTTTTGTATGTAAGTGCATACTTTTCACCATATAATTCCTGCGAGATATTAGAGAAAAATTTATTGAACTTCTTTACCTGTCCTTTTACAAGTGCTTCAAAATCTCCAGAAAATAAGTATTGATCAATACTCTCTATCTGTTCGCTGAGACTACTTATATTATTTTCAATTTCATTTAATTGACTGATTATATTTTCATATTCACCCTTTTCCCTATATTTTTCGTTAAGAGCGGCTATCACCTTCTCCAGTTCTTCAAAAGAATCTCCTTTTGAAATTCGTTCAGTCAATTCCTTTTCCTGTTCCATCAAAGTGGACAATTCACGATAGGAGTCATTAAGTTTCTCCGTTATTTGTGGTAATTCCTGCGATATAAATTTTACTTTTTCGACAATCATGTTATTATGATAAGCCACCAAATCTTCAAAGGTCTTTTGAATACCTGAAATATTTAAGGTTGCCTCATTATATAACATTCTTAGCTGCTGTAAGTCAATATGCGATATACTGCTTTCCAATTCTTGCCTCGACTGCTCAATCAAATTTTTTCTTATTTCTAACTTACTTATCAATGAACTGGTTTTGTTTATATTATATTTTATATAATTAAGTTGTTCTAAATCACCTTCTAAATTTTCATTAAGATTAAACATAGATTTTTTTTCGTTTAACTTTTCAATCTCATCCTCTAATAATGCCAGCGCAATCTCATATGTTGTTTTGGTCTGTTTGTTCTCTAAACGCTCCTTAAAGATATTCTCCTGATTTATTTGAGATATCAACGCCTGTTTTTTAGCCCCTTCATTAAAACTACAACCCAGTAAATATAAATATAATGTCTCATATTCAATATCAGTAGTAAACGTATTTAAGGTTTTTAACGTATTATTAATACTATCATCCCTATATCGTATATTATGAGAAATTATCTGTCTAAACGTCGGCTTTTCGGTATCCTTATAGGGCATGATAAGTCTCTCTAACTCATCTTCAAAATCCTTTGCCGAAACAGATATTCCATTTATTTTTCTAATCGCTCTTTTACCAGATAGAAAGTTTCTTTGAATTTCTATCTCATTCTGGACATTATTATCAAAAGATTCAATCAGGATAAGAGTTATTATAACCTGCTTATCCACCAAAAAATCTTTCACTGCTGCATAAACATCTTTTTTATTTTCAATATCTGTAAAAATTATATTGGGATTGGCACCTAAGCAAAAATCAACTAATTTTAAAACCGTCGTCTTTCCCACATTATTTCCTGTGGATTTTGTATTATCACTCGGGGTATCATCAAGAATTAAATTAAGACCGCTTGTAAATTTTATATCGCGTATTATTTCAGACTCCTTTTCTATTATAAGTCTTTTTATATACATATCTCGATATTCCCCCTTTCGTCAATTTTAGCAACATTAATCAAATACAACCAATCAAGACATAAAATAAAAGTAGAAAAAGACATATCCGTTTTTCTTTTCATTTGAGAGAACAATTGTAAAATGGATTGTCCACTATTTTTCTGCAATTCGCCAAGAACCAACGCTCCATTATAATATATACTTAATTCGGGCTGCATATTATCTGGCAACAACATAATTATAACCCTCCGGGTTTTTAAATATCTTACAACGTATAAAAGCATCTACTACTAAAATAGACACGCACATCTCTAACTCTTCATATGGAATTTCAATATAATTTTTGCTATTCGTTATCAACTCAATGATATTATCTATAATAGCAAAAAACAGCTCCTGCGGATCTGAAATTTTTTCTGCTAATTTATTATATTTACCCCGTATAACTGATAAAACTGAAAGGCTTTTATTTGTCCCTAATTTGTCAAATTCTTTATATTTCTCATCCAGTTTATTATAGAAAATTTTATAGTCATCTATTGTAGACTGAACAGAAGTTAAATCATTAAACTCAATTTTCCTCATTATTTCAAAAGGATTCACTTCTGGCGAATCAATAACACCTGATAAATCTTCTTCCGCTAAAATATTGATAATGGCAGCCAAATTGGAATCCACTTTCACAATATCCCGCTCATTACCCAATTCATCTCTAATAAATTCATATAATTTTCGTTGCTTATGGATATCCATATTCAAGATAATGTTAAGAAGCGCCGCGATATCGTATATGTTTTCTGCTGGTTTAAACAGCGCATTATATGGATTCTTGTATGTTGTTTTTCGTAATGCCCCAGCCTCCCCGGCTATTGCAATAAAAATAAATTTAAAGCGAGAATATCTTTGAAATATCTCCTTATTCAATGAACTTTCAATTTTCCGTTTGGTACATGTTGATGATACCTGAGCAATAACTTTATTTTCTTCATCAATTAAATCTATGCCTTCTGTGTTTTGCTTTATTTGGTTAATATTTTTTAAATGGTAGCCCAATAGATAACTCATTAATTCCGCAAAAAATGTTTCCGAATAGATATTCAAATCCAACAGATTGATTTTTCCACGGTTCTTAATACGATAAGAAAGAAGATTTATCTTTTCTTCTATATAATTAAAATATTCGCTTCTGTTCACCATTGCTCTCCTTTGTCACAAGCACTGTCCCATAGATATAATTCCAAGATAGCATTTAGAATGCAACAAGTCAACATGCAATAAAGTACAAGAGAGCAGACTACTAGATACTCTCTGCTGCGCGCTCCATAGTAACAACTGTGGAAAGCCATCTCTGCGCTGTTTTTTCATCATGCTCAATCGCCATTTCTACAGCCCGCACAGCGCAATCAAGCATTTGTTCCGACTTGCGCCTCAACGCAACAACTTCCTGTACTTTATATGCAATCCTTTTCTGTATTTCATCCCGTATAACCGGAAGCGGCATCGACAGAAATACTTCTTTTGATATATTGGTCAAAATGGTACCGGAACAGCGCTGTCTCATCAATTCCTGTATTGGCCTGGATTTAAAAAGAATCAATAATGTCTCCGCATTCATTTTCTCTGAATCCACAACATAAAAACCAGTTGAGCACAAACACCCATCATACTCTTCCGTCACAAGAGCACAGCTGGGCAGAGAGCCCTCAATAGAAGAAATGATTACCTGCCCCGCCCGCACCTGTCTTCTGGCTCTTGTAGGCAATTCACCCCCTGCCAGCGTATCTACCGCACTGATTTCTCCCGCAAGACCAATATTTGCAATTTCTATGTAACGATAAGAATTATTTGGATTCGGCACAAAATTGTTATCATACAGCTTACAGGCAGAACCTACCGTCTCATTTGTACGCAATAGCTGTTCATAACATTCATATTTAGGCTGATAATATTCCGCATCCAATCTGCCTGTAGCTGCAAAGGAAGCCATAAATGATTTTCTTGTGCAGGAATCTTCGGATACTTTATATCTATCCAAACCAATTGCCCGTTCCAGCTCCAGTTCCGCACTGCGATAAATTTCTTTTATCATCTCCATCCTTGCATCGTAAAACTCTATGACCTCGCTGATGCTCTTATAAAAAGGATTGGAAAACCGTGGAATTGGAATATGACTGATATCACCGACATTCAGCTTAGGCTGTCCGTTTCCGCTTCTTCTCCTCAAAACCAGCTCTCTGGCATATTTGCAATTCAGAAAAGTCAAGATATAGTGCTTTTTTGCAGTTTCAAAAGTCCCCAGTTTGATTCCTATATTATTTTCACTGATATTACAGCAATTCACCCGGTCGTCCACACGGGCAAAATAGCCTATGGAATTGCCTACTTTAGATAAAATCAAATCATTAAGATGCATCTCAGAATTTTTAATCCTGTCATTATCTTGTTTGGATATATACACAATGTCCGACATACTGATTTTAAAGCCACCAATAATATTCTGAATCCTCACAAAGGGAATATCCCCTCTCTCCAGATAGGCACTGCTCCTTAGAGTGGAGCCAAACGGTCCGCTCACAATATTATCTGCATCCAGATAAAAACAATGTTTTCCCTTCAGCATTTCTTCTGTCCTGATATACTTCGGAGCAAAAAATTCTGCATCCAACCGAAGGGTTTCATTATCTTCCGTCACATGACTAAAGTATACTTCGCCACATCCCAGCCCATCCATCAAAGTCTGATATCTCTCCTTATGAAACGCTTCAACAGATGGGCCTATCGGAAAAAACTTAAACCTTCTTTTTTAGCAAATTCCGCAAAGGCCTCCGCGATACCATCCTGACTATAGATATTATGAGGATTAACATTTTCAATATCCGGATCGTGATTAAACAAATCATGTTTTACGAAAATATGCCCGTGGGTATCTTTTACACGTTCGGTAAATTCTTTCACATCCTCGGCTACCAAATAATACTTCTGCTCCGCTTTGCTCAATTTCTGATACTCTTCCAGAGAGATGAGTGGGTTCGTATTTTTTCCTATAATCGGCATTTCCTTATACAGCAACGCCTCCTCTTTCTCCAGTTTCAGATATTCACAAATTGATAGTTCTTTTGCTCTTTTCTCTCCCTCAATTGACTTTCTCAATACAAATTTACAGGATTTTAATATCCATTTTCTGTGGCTGTCCAGAGAACCATACTGTTCAACAAACAAATCTTTGATAAAGACATGCTCGCCGGTAACTGTAGTATGTTCTTCCGGAATCTTACGCATTTCTATCTTTACCTTATAATCGGATCGTCTGCCCGACACAAGATATTCTTTCTCTGTAACCGCCTGATTGTCTGTTTTTCTAATGTAGCATTTTGCTGTTTCATAAGTATAACTGCTCCATGCAACATAAGTCTCTGTAACATAAATCTTGTCGCCGGAATTATCCTTACTGGGTTCCTGCATAGCCGCAAAAAAGATCGGGTAATCAATATTACCATTCTCATCTGCCTGTGGTCTGGGACAAATATTCGGGAATCCACAATCTTCATCCGTCCACTTTTGTACAAAAAGTACACTTGTCTTTGTGCCGGTATGCGGTTTAAATACATTTCCGTGCAATCCCACTACCGCCAATATTCTACAGCGTTCCACTATATAATCCCGAATATACTTATCATTTGCATTATTAAATCTACCCTGCGGCAATACGACCGCCATCCTGCCACCCGGTTTCAGGAAGTTCAAATTTCGCTCAATAAATAAAATATCCCTGCCTACCTTATTTCTCAATTTATGCTGAGCATTATAACTCAACTCATATTGCTCAATCTGTTCTTTATTATCCAAGTCGCCCGCAAAAGGCGGATTTGCCATCAGAACATCAAAATTAAAACACTTATATTTATCAACACTTTCAGCGGAATCCTGGTCTGTACACAATTCTTGAAGACGCAAAAAGCCATCTCCATATTTTGCCCACCATTCCTTATTTTGGATATAATCCTTCTGCCAATTCCTATAGTCAATGGAATTGAGCTCTAAGACATTCGTGTGCCCGTCTCCTGCAATAATATTCAACATTCTGCCGACCCGGACACTCTTTTCACTAAAATCTATGCCAAAGACATTATTTTGCACATATTCCGTTTCTGCCGGTTTTCTTTTACGGGTTGTAAAAAGATGCAAAGCATCAGGATTAATCTGCTGCCAGACATGAAAAATAGTGTGCATGGGAAAACCGCAGCTTCCGGCTGCAGTATCTATCATCCTTTCATCCGCTTTAGGATTGAGCATCTTTACACACATATCAATCACATATCGCGGTGTAAAATACTGCCCCATGCCCTCCTTTTGATTTTGATTGACCAAATGCTCAAAGGCATCGTCAACTACTTCCAGATTGGAATTAAAAAGCTTTACATCCTGCAGTTCCTTCACACAGGACTTTACCGTAGCTTTTTGCATATTCAAAACTGATTTCTCAGGAAACACTCCCCGCCACTTTTTCTGCGCCCTTCCAAAAAGTTTATTGATTTTGCTATATATTTCATCGACGGATTCGCTGTCCCTCGCCCGAAATTCAAGCGCTCTGAAATCAGCATCATCAACATCCTGCAACATAACATGATGACGGTTCATATCATCCGCCAGAGTGTCCGCATCCATGCTCGACATAACTTCATCATACAGTTTTGTAAAAATTAGTTTGAATATCTCCTCAAAAGCCTTATCACTGGAATCATTGGCACCAAATCTCTGTTCCACTCTCAGAATGATATCTTTTAAAGTCTCTTTCTGCAGACGATCGTTCTGCAGCAGCTGTTTGAAGGTAAATCTGCGGTTTTCCATCCACTCCTTCAAATCTTCACCACACTTTGGAAACTGATCTATCACAAGTGCGTTTTCAAAATCAGGATTGACATAAAACTTCTGAAGATTGCCGCCATTTGCCAGCACACCGATTTGCGCCTTATTCAGTAAGCAGTAAGATGCCATTTGTTTACGAGGTGATGCCGCCTCCCCAGCATAAACTGTATTTTCGTCCCTGACAGAAGGACGCTTTATCTCAATAATCATATTTATTTGTTCTTTTGTATCGTCCGAATACACAGTAATATCGGTTCTCTTTTGTTTGACTGCTTCCCTGCCCGCAAATACGGTTAATGCCTCAAATTTAAGCCTTTCCCTGGAATATCCATAATCATCTATCAATTTATGCGCATAAAGCTGCCGAACAATTTCCTCCGGAGTCAGCTCAAAATAATCTCCGTCGCTATTCAAACCGCGGACATAACATTCAACACCCGGCTTTCCATCTCTGCGTACCATAATCCTGTCATTCAACCAGTTCTTTTCATCATCCGTAAACCGATTCAAAAAATCATACTCTTCCGCTTTCAGTATATCCTTTATAGTCATTTGTGTTTTCCTCCGATATCTAAATTTCCATCACAAAACACTCCCCACCATGATTCCGGCAACAAACCAGCTGGCACATGCCGCCAATATGCACAATACAAAAAACAGTTTGAACTTGTTTGCGAGCAGGTTCTTAACCAGACCAACGAGCGGCACGACCAATCCCAGGGGATTCACCATCCAAAATACGACGAGCAGGAATCCAACGTGAAATATGGTGTCGTTATCATGATAGATTCCCAAAAGAATCGCGCCGGCAGACAAAAAACTGATGAGACAATACGCAAGTGTATGACAAAAGGTAAATATCCCATATTTAGATTTTTCCATGAGTTTCTCCTTTAAAACTGCAACCGTAATTCCAAAAACAATTGTTTTAAATATATTGTAATCATCACCGCACCATCATTCAATACTTATTTAAAAAAATTTTAAATAGGCATGACCGCTCCTGAACCGGTCATGCCTATCTCTATCCTGTCTGTCTCTATCTTATCTGGCTCTGGCCTGCCTGCTCCATTTCCAGCGAAACAAAGCCATGCATCCGCGCAGAGCTTACATCATACCGCCCATTCCGCCGCCTGCGGGCATAGGAGGCACATCCTCCTTGATATTTGCCACAACGCTCTCGGTGGTGAGCAGGGTGCTTGCCACGCTGGTAGCGTTCTGCAGAGCGCTTCTGGTCACCTTTGCGGGATCCAGAATGCCTGCGGTCACCATGTCAACATACTCCTCCTTCAATGCGTCAAAGCCAACGCCCACATTGGACTCGCGGACTTTGTTGATGATCACGCTGCCCTCCAGGCCTGCGTTTGCGGCGATGTGGAACAGAGGGGACTCCAATGCCTTCAGCACAATGTTTGCGCCGGTCTTCTCATCGCCCTCAAGCGTCTCAGCCAGCTTTGCAACCTCCTTGGAAGCGTGGATATAAGCGGAACCGCCGCCGCAGATAATGCCTTCCTCCACAGCCGCTCTGGTAGCTGCCAGCGCATCCTCCATGCGAAGCTTTGCCTCCTTCATCTCGGTCTCGGTGGCAGCGCCCACACGGATTACCGCAACTCCGCCGGCCAGCTTTGCAAGTCTCTCCTGAAGCTTCTCTTTATCAAACTCGGAAGTGGTCTCCTCAATCTGGTTCTTAATCTGGTTGATGCGCGCAGAGACGGCATCCTTCCCGCCGTTACCGTCAACAATGACGGTGTTCTCCTTCTGCACCTTCACGGACTTGGCGCGTCCCAGCATATCCATGGTGGCGTCCTTCAGCTCATAGCCGAGCTCGGAGCTGATCACAGTGCCGCCGGTGAGGATTGCGATATCCTCCAGCATGGCCTTTCTTCTGTCGCCGTAGCCGGGAGCCTTCACTGCAACCACATTAAAGGTTCCGCGCAGCTTGTTCACGATCAGTGTGGTGAGCGCCTCGCCCTCCACATCCTCAGCGATGATGAGCAGCTTGTTGCCGGACTGTACGATCTGCTCCAGAATGGGCAGAATCTCCTGAATATTGGAAATCTTCTTATCGGTGATCAAAATCAACGGGTTCTCCAGAGTTGCCTCCATCTTATCCATATCGGTTGCCATGTATGCGGAGATGTAACCTCTGTCAAACTGCATACCTTCCACCAGATCCAGCTCGGTCTGCATGGTCTTGGACTCCTCGATGGTGATCACGCCGTCCCCGCTGACCTTCTCCATAGCGTCTGCCACAAGCTGGCCTACTTCCTCATCGCCCGCGGAGATTGCAGCCACTCTCGCGATATGCTCCTTGCCGTTCACCTTCTGGCTCATTTTGGAGATGGCCTCCACTGCGCAGTCCGTAGCCTTCTTCATACCCTTTCTGAGGATGATGGGGTTGGCTCCTGCCGCCAGATTCTTCATTCCCGCGTTGATCATTGCCTGTGCCAGAACGGTAGCGGTGGTGGTGCCGTCGCCTGCCACATCGTTCGTCTTGGTAGCAACCTCTTTCACGAGCTGCGCACCCATATTCTCAAAAGCATCCTCCAGCTCAATCTCCTTGGCGATGGTGACGCCGTCGTTGGTAATCAGGGGGGCGCCGAAGGACTTATCCAACACTACATTTCTTCCCTTGGGTCCCAAGGTCACTCTCACGGTATCTGCCAGCTGATTTACACCGGACTCTAATGCTGCACGGGCTTCTGCTCCGTATTTAATCTCTTTTGCCATTGTCTTGGCCTCCTTTTACAAAATATATTGGTTTTGCTCTGTTTATCAAATAATTACGAAATCATTACTGAATGATTGCGAGAATATCATTCTGCTTTACAATGATGTACTCATCCTCATCCATCTTGACTTCTGTGCCGGAATACTTGGAAAAGATGACCTTGTCGCCGACCTTGACTTCCATCTTTACCTCCTTGCCGTCCACCGTTCCGCCGGGGCCGACTGCAATGACCTCAGCCTGCTGGGGCTTCTCCTTATTCTGGCCGGGAAGTACGATACCGGACTTGGTAGTCTCCTCCGCCACCAACTGCTTCAATACAACTCTGTCGCCCAAAGGTACTAATTTCATAATTCTGCCTCCTTATATTAACTGTTTTATCTTGGCTTTCTTCTTGTTAGCACTCATTTAATTCGAGTGCTAATCACTAAAACATATATTAGTTTTATATGCGGGGCTTTGCAAATGGATGCAGGAATGAATATGTTTCTTTTTCTCATTATATCTCTTGTTTTCTCTTTTAATCTCTTGTTTTCTCTTTTAACTCGCAAATGCGAGATTTTATAATTAGTTTATAATTGTAAAAATATTCCTGTGTGCAAAAAGGCTGCCCGGTCAAAATCAGAACCGGACAGCCCTCAAATTTCCACTCTCGCAGTTTAGCGCCTTGCTCAGCCCGTCTGCCAAAACTCAGCACTTAATCTCCAGATAGCCCAGAAGCTTGCTCATGTCATACTCTTCCAGCACGCCCAGGTTGGAATCATAGTACTTGCCGTCATAGTGTACCAGATAATGGCAGAAGCGTCCCATCTTCTCCATCATAACACAGCACTTGGGCAGCACGGCATCGCGCCCCTCGGTGTAGTTGATGATATCGGTGTGGTCAATACCGTAATAATTCAGTGCGGAAATCACGCGTCCCATGGTAGCCTGCCACTCTCTGCAGTCCATAACCGTGATCACCTCGGCGATGGTAACGCCGGCCAACATCGCTACGCAGGCCTGTCCGCACAGACCGTCCTCGGGCTGGATGATCACGTTCATGCTGTCAATCTTGCGGACGGGATGCTCGAAGCTGTAGGGACTGTTCTGATCCATACGGATCAGGGAACCGTTTACATGCAGCAGGATCTTATGGGGTGTTCCCAGCTCCACATTCACGCCCTCTGCGTCGGGAATATGGATCTCATAATTGCCCTTCTCCTGGGGCAGAAGTTCGCAGTCAATAATCTTGTTGTCCAGAACCACGTCAGCCTTGATCACCTCGCGCTGCTTACAAACCTCCCAAATATTAAAGGGAATCTGAATCATATATCCCTTATCCTTCTTTTCAATTGCAGACTCAAAAAAATATCTCATATTTCCTCCCTTTCCATCCGTCTGCCCTGACGTCAGAACGGCTGATTTCTCAATTATTACCTATTACCTTGATTGTATCAAATATTCTCCTGCTTGGAAACAGTTTTCTCACAAGTTTTTTAAGTTTTTTCTCCGGTATTCCTTCGGCGTGCAGCCCAGTCTGTCGCGAAAACACTTTCCAAAATAACTGGGCTTGTCGAATCCCGTCAACACGGCAATCTCGCTGACCTGCCTGTCCGTGTGGAGCAGCAGATCCACCGCCTTGGAAAGCCTGTAATCCATAAGATACTTATAGGGAGTTGTATTCAGACTCTGCCGAAAGCACCGCAGACATTCCGACTTGCTCACATCGGCGCTGGCGGCAAGCTCCTCCAGCAAAACCTCCTCCCGGTAATGCTGCGCAATATAATCTAAAAATTTCTGCATACGCAGTGTGCGCACCTGCAATGCCGGTCTGCGCCTGGCGGCGGAGCGTTTCGAACCTGAACCGGAGTCTGCGCTGCCCGGAAGCGGAATATTTTTCTGCATCTGCAGCCACAGGGACGACCAGCGGACCAGAACCTCGTAGGGATACCACATGTTTTTCTGTGCCTCCAGAGCGGACAGCTCCCTCAAATCAGCAAGCACCTTCTCCTGCCATGCCTCCCCCTTGCGAAACACATATATGGGCAGCTCCTCCCTGCCCACCAGTCGATTTGTCAAGGCCGCCGCAGGACCTCCCGGATAAAATTCCAGAAAATAAGGCGGGAACTGAAAACTGTCACAGCGGCAGGCTCCCGCCGCAGACAGCAGATGCGCCACATTCCGATTGATAAAGATGCCCTCCCCCGCCTGAAGCGCCACGGTCTGGGTCAGCATTCCAATCTCCACAGCTCCCTCCCAGACATAGATAAACCGAAGATTGTCATACCAGCGCATCACAGAGACATCCCGCTCCCCGGAAGCTCCCTGTCTCCGGACAATCCGTTCCACCCAATAGGGAAAATCCGCCGTGTATACAATTGCCGAACTGCCCGCCTCTCTCTGCATCTGCCGCTTTATCTCCTGGATATATCCTTTCATCTCGTCAATGTTCCTCATCCGCGGGCAGCGACCTGTCTATCCGGTTCCGGATTTCCTGCATCTGATAATCCAATGCCTCTATGGAATCCGCGCAATCTTTCAGCTGCCGCACAATCTCCTCCGTGTTCTCCACATTCTTCTTGTATTTCAGCTTATGCTCCAGACTCGCCCAGAAGTCCATGGCAATGGTGCGAAACTGCACCTCCACCTTCATGTATTTCTTCTCCTGAAGCAGGAAAATCGGCACGTTCAAAATCAGGTGCAGACTCCGATAGCCATTGGGCTTTGGATGCCTGATATAATCCTTTCTGCTCAACAAAATGACAGCGCCCTGCCGGACAAAAAGCTCCGCCAGACGATAGATATCGTCCGGGAAGGAACAGATCACGCGAAGCCCCGCCACATCCGAGAGATGCTCCCGGATGCTCTCCACGGTGACAGGATAGCCCTTCCGGTGCAGCTTTTCATAAATACTCTCCGGAGATTTTAATCTGCTCTTAATGGACTCCACCGGATTCCTGTTGTATTCCTGCGAGAGTTCCACATTCAGCACCTGAAATCTGGTCTCAACCTCCATGATGGCGGCGCGGTACTCCATCATCAGTCTGTCAAACGACTTTTCCTCGCTGAGCTTCTCCGCCTGCATACGGATGATCTGCTTCTGCCGCTCCAAGGTCTCAGCCTGCTCCTCCACCTTCTGCTCCAGCCGATTCTTATAAGCAAACAAATCTATCGTGTTCCGTATGCGGTTTTTGATGATGGAACGCTCAAAGGGTTTGTGTATAAAGTCCAAAACTCCCAGCTCAAAGCAGTGTTTTTCCACCTCGGCGCCGTCCTCACCGCTTATAATAAGCACAGGAAGCTTTTGCATCCACCCCTTTTTTCTGAGTGTTTCAATAACCGTAAAACCATCCATTTTGGGCATCTGCAAATCCAGCAGAACCGCCGCCGTCTCCCGGTAATTTCCCTGCAGCTTTCGCAGAGCCTGCTCGCCGTCCTCCGCCGTCTCAACCAGATATTCGTCCCTGAGCATATTATACAGCAGTTCGCGGTTCAGCTCCTCATCGTCCACTACCAGTATCCTTTGCATATCGTCCCCCTATACCTTCGGTTCCTCCCAAACGGTAAACAAATCCCCCTGTCCATTATAGCCCTAAAACCGCCATTCATCAAGCATAAAGCCGCCGGCAAGTATCTCGCAGAAAATATGTGCGCTCACTTTGAGAACATCACCTTCTCGCTGTTGAACAATCTGGCGAGCACCCATGACAACGCGCCCGCCCAGAACAGATTCGCCGCCATTGTCACCCCAATCTCCAACGCTCTGCCGGAAAACGAAAAAATCCCATATATGCAAAGCACGCTGTTGTAAATCGGTATCAGAAACCAACCCAGACTCCTCTCCCCGTCCCCGCCAAACATCGGTGTCAGGCTGAGAAACATCACGATGACCATCAACGGCGACACCGCCGTGGAAGCCTCCTTGATGCTTTTGGCAAAGGCGGAGATGACGGAAATCATAGACACCATCACCAGCACAGTCGTCAGGATCAATCCCAGAAGCATCATATAATCCCCAATTCCATAAACCGCAGTGTTCATGCCGCCCCCTGCGCCGCCCAGCATTTGCGGCAGCGCCGACATGGTTCCGAGAAAGCTGGATAAGCCGGACAGCAGGGCGATACAGCTCAGGCTGATGATCTTGCCCAGCGCAAGAGCGCTGCGCTTCATGGGCGTGACCAACAGCGTGGCAATCGTTCCCCGCTCCTTCTCTCCGGCGATGGCCTCCGGAGCCACGGAAACGCAGCCGCTAAACAGAAAGCTCATCAGCAGCATCGGCAGAACCATTGCAAAAATCTGTCCTGCCATATCCTTTTCCGTCGCCATGTCATAGTTCCCGTCCCCGACATTGACGTCAAACCGGTTTGCCATGGATGACTCATAAGCGTCCAATATATCCACAAGCAGTCCCCGCAGCTTCACGGACTCGGACTCCGTGGAATTATAATAGATTTCCACATTGGGCGCCGCCTCCCCGCTGTGCACGTCATACGCCTCCACTCTGGCGGCAAAATCTTCCGGAAACACAATCAGCACATCCGCGCCCTTATCCTGAAGCTGCGCCTTCACCGCATCAATCTCCGACTCCGAAACCTCCGTCCAGCTGGCGGATAACCGCGCAAGCTGCAAAGCCAGCTCCCCCGGCAGATTCTGCACATACGCCCTCGCCACATAAGTCTCGTCGGTCATAAACTCGCGCATCATTCCCGCTCCCATAAGAGAATAAATCAGATAAATCAGGAGTCCCGGCATCAGTATCGTCGTAAACACCATCCTCCTGTCCCCGAAAAAGCGGGCAAACTCTTTTCTGATGATCGTAAGCAGATTTTTCCTCATGCGATACCACCCACCTTCTCCTCATAAAGCTCAAAAAATCTGTCCTCCAGACTCTTTCCCGCCCTGACTGCCTCCAGAGAATCACAGAGCGCCATATGCCCGTCTAAAATAATCCCCACTCTGTCGCATATTTTTTCGATGAGGCTGAAAATATGGGTGGACACAATGATAGTCTTGCCCTGTTCCTTCAATCCCACCAAAAAATCAGTGACCACCTTGGCGGTCAGGACATCCAGCCCATTGGTAGGCTCATCAAAAATAATGATATCAGGGTCATGCACCAGCGACACGACTAACGAGACCTTCTGCTTCATGCCGGTGGAGAGATTCCCCACCTTCACCTCCGCAAAACGATCGATGCCAAACTGCTCAAACAGCGCCTTTTTACGGACTGCCTTTTTCTCCGCCGAAACCCCGTGCAAATCCGCAAAAAAATCAAACAGATAATTGGGCGTAAAAAATTCCTCCAGCTTGAGCTCGCTCGTCAAAAAGCCGATTCTGCCTCGCACCTCCTCGGGAGCGGTAAGCACGCTGGCGCCGTCTATGACGGCGTCCCCCTCGTCCGGCCTGATCAGAGTCGCCAGAATCCTTAACGTCGTAGTCTTTCCCGCGCCGTTTGGCCCCAACAAGCCGAACACCTCCCCCCGATAGGCGGTAAAGGACAGATCGTTCAACGCGGTCTTTCGCTTCTCCCCGGTTTTCTCCAGCTTTTGCTGTTTTGCCGACAGCTTAAAGGTTTTCTTCAAACCATGTACCTGCACCAACTCGTCCATATTGTCTCTCCTCATAAAACAAGGCGGAGAATCCCCCGGGGAACATCCCCTCAGAATTCTCCGCCGCCCTGTTTATCCCAGATTCACCAATCGAATACTACAGCCGATTTTTTCTTTATCCTGCTCCGCCTTCTCCACTCGCGTGGCTTCCACTGTGATGATCAGGCGCTGCCCCTTGCTGACGGCGGTAAAACGAACGGTGTCGCCCGTGTGTATCCTGCCCTCAGGCGCCTGTATCAGAAGCCCTATGGAGCTCATATTGAGCAATAAAATCTCAAATCCGCCGGGAAGCTTTCCCTCGCCCGGCCTGTTGACAAAATCCACCTCGCCGCGGATATTCACCTGATAACGCACTGCCTGCCGGTCATCCCGCCCCCGACCCTCGGAGAGCCGGACGGCGATTCTCCCATCCGCCTGTCTCCGGATAATGCCATGACTCTCATAAAGACCGTTTGCGCTGAAGATCAACGCGCTGACTTCAGCGCCTTCCTCCAGGGCAAGCCGGTCGGTTTCAAGCGTAATCTCATTGACCTCGGCATTATATGCGACAATCGTGGTATCGGCGACAGTCTCTCCCGTCCCGGTATCCCGAATCACAACTCTATGATTCTTTATATCCTCACTCAGGCGCATTTCTATCTTCACCACCTACAGAAGCTTTTTACATATCCTGTCCCCCGAGGTCATACTCTGACAAAAGCTTTGCCAGCAGTCTGAAATAGGGGAGATGAGAGCGGTTCCAAGTCATATTGTTCTTGACAAACTCAAGACTCAAAATGGCATCCACTCCGTTTTTGTCCGCAAATCTCACATGAATAAACGAGAGAATCCCCTGCTTTTTCAACTTTTCATACAATGTAGGACTGGAGCTCTCAAAACGTCTCACATTGTCCACAACCACCACACCGGTCTCATCATAGAGCTTCACCAGCGCAGGAACCGCCAGATAATCCTTTGTGGCATCCACTACCTCCTTGGACAGCCGGTTTGCGCCCGACATGCTCACAAGCCTGCTGGGACGCCCCGCATACAGAAGGATTCTCTGGATATTTAAGTTCAATGCCACATCATCCAGCAGCTCGTCCAAAGGATATGCCTGTCCAGTGTAGACCCTGTCCTGCATGGCGCATACCAGCTCAGCCGGAGACATATTGCCGCGGCTGTTCAATGTGTTCACGGACATCTTATTGTTTTTGATATCCTCCAGTGTCCCGTGCTTATCGCGATTGTAAATGATATACCTGTTGCGTCCCTTCTCCTTTGCTCTGTAGAGGGCAAAGTCGGCAAGGAAAAACAAATCCTCATAATTGTCCGCATCCTTGGGATAGGCGGCGCAGCCGATGGAGAGCGTGATGGAGATATCCTCGCCGCTCTGCGTCTTCACAAAGCTGGAGGCCACGCCGTTCTTGATACTCCTCAGGCGTTCGCGCATGGTCTCCATATCGTAGGCATTGTAGAAGATAACCAGAAACTCATCTCCGCCGAATCTCCCCACCAGACCATCCTCACGAACCTCATTCTGTATGATGGACGCCGTCCTTTTTAACACCTCGTCGCCCATCATATGGCCATATACATCGTTGACCTTCTTGAAATAATCAATATCGATAATGGCAATTGTCACATTGCCCATTTTTTTCACATCCACCGTGTTGATGGCCAGATTGGAAATCTCCGCCTTGGTCAGCACTCCCGTGAGATAATCCCGCTCCATGGCGCGCCTTGTCTCCACGGAATCCACCGAGCTCTCATTCCAGAAATGAACATACCCGGTGCAGTATACATACTTTTCATCCTCGTAAAAGGACATGCCCTTGAGCAGGGTAAACTCGGTCTCCCGGATATTAAAAACATCTCCCGGAATATTGATGGTGAAGTACGCCTTCCCACTGCTCAGGGAGGTGAGCATCTCCTCCACCTGCTTCGTGTTCCGCGCATCCATACGCTCGCGGATCTTCTGCTCAAACTCCGCATAGGGCATGAGCAGCACATTCTGCTCAAAGGAATCCACCGCATACACCCTCACATTGTCCGCTTCCACCTCATACTCAAAAAAGTAATCGCCGTACAGACTTAAGATATTGTTCTTTTTATACAGCTGATAGCGGTTTTGTCTCTCCCACTCCTGCATCTCATCCAGAGGGATCAGCCGAAGATCCACCCAAGCCTTATCCTGGGAAGAAAATATTGCCATATAGTTTCTCGGCTCACCCTCCTCCGTAAACATCGTCAACAGCACATTCCTGCTGGCATCGACATACTCCGAAAACCGCTCCGCATCTGCCGGATCCAACAGTTTGTCAAAACCGCTGTATACTCTTGTCCCCATGAAGGCGTAAAATGCTGTATTGGCAGAGATAACATCATACGTATTTCTGTTGATTTTCACTTCGTAGACATTTTGGCTTTCCATAAGAAACTTACTCCACTCTCTCAGACTCAGGTTCCTAATTTCGGAAGACAGACACTATAACCCTATATTAAGAGGCTAATAGATATATTTATTTTACTATACCTTGTTTATTTTTGCAATGAAAACTTAGTATTCCTCCGCAATATCCAATTCTTCCTGCTCCGCCTGGATCGACAATGCATAGCCCGGAGTATGGCGCAGATACATGAGCCAGTAGCCGCAGCCTACAATCCCGGCTCCGCCCACGATATTCCCCAATGTGACCGGCAGAAGGTTTCTCAGCAGGAAGCTTCCCCAGGTCAGTTCTTCCGCCAAAATGCCATACTCCGCCGCGGTGAGGATCCCTGCCACGCCAAAATAAATATCCGCAATGCTGTGCTCAAATCCGCAGAGCACAAAAAGCATCACCGGCCAGAAGCTCATGAGCAGCTTGCCGCTGACCTTCTTGGCTGCAAAGGCCGCCCAGACGGCGATACACACCAGTATATTGCAGAGAATGCCGCGGATAAAAGCCTCCGGAAAGGTCTGCGTCACTCTCGACATGGCCGCAGCCACCATCTTTTCCGCCAAAACGCCCTCAAACAGATCCGGCGTGTGCCCATACACCACCAGCGCCGCCACAAAAGCCGCGCCGAGAAAATTCCCCGCAAACACCAGGATCCAGTTCTTCAGCATCTCATAAAGCCTGATCTTTTTCTCTAACAAAGAGATAATGACAAGATTATTGCCTGTAAAGAGCTCGCTGCCCGCCACCAGCACCATGGCCATACCCGCCGGAAACACACAGGCTCCCAGAAGCTTTGCCACGGAAAGGTTGGAGACTGTTGCAGAGGCCGTTGTGGAGGCAATCCCCGCAAAGCCGATGAACATACCTGCAAAGATGCCCAGTATCACCATCTTAAAGGCGGACAGATGCACCTTATGTATGCCGATTTCCACAAAATTTCTTGCAATTTCAAGGGGTGAATGCATGAAAACTCTCCTTTCGCTCCTCATATTGTTCGTAAAAATCCCGCTCCCCGTCGTAGGGCGCCAGGAAAAAGGTCTGTAGTAACAGCATATTCAGATTTTTCTTAAAAATGTCATCATCCGTCTGACTCAGACGCTCTTCCACCGCATTGAGCAGATAATGCCAGTCCGTGACAAACACCCGATAGCGCTTCTGCATGGGAGTGTCAATCCACTTGCTCACCTTGATTTTAGAGCGGACGGCTCCGCATTCCCTGGTCTGCAGGAAATAGCGGAAAGCTCCGTTTTCGTATATGCGCCCCAGCGGAAATATCCTGCAGATTCCCGGGCGCAGGGCATGAACCAGGCAGCGCCCCTGCGCGTCCAGAAAAGCGCATGCCTCCCCTGCCCCGCTCATCCTCAGATTGGGCAGGATATAGCCGTCCACCACACTCAGTTCAAGCTCCTTATCCAAGAAGTCCGCAAAAGGCCTTCCAAGCCCCGTGGTCAGGCGGTACACGTCATAAGGATCCAACAGGATGGATTTGCCCATTCCCCTGCAGCAGTCGCTGCAGCCCTCGCATCCGCGGCAATCCGCCCTCACCAGATCGTTGTCGTCAAATAATCTGCCGTCGGAGATATCCTCCAGACTCACATTGCGCCTCATGCGGCTTCCTCCCCGGATTTAATTCTAAAAAGAGCCATATACCCTCCATGATACACAGCTCTTTTCGCATGATTATTATTTTGCTGCCAGCTCGGCTTTGAGCTTTTCTGTCAGAGCGGGCAGGATCTTGTTCAAATCACCTACAATGCCGTAATCCGCCACATCGAAAATAGGCGCAGTCTCATCCTTGTTGATGGCGATGATGATATCAGACTCCTCCATTCCTGCCAGATGCTGAATGGCGCCGGAGATACCGATTGCAAAATATACATTGGGGCGGACGGTCTTGCCGGTCTGACCCACCTGTAAATCTTTGGACTTCCAGCCTGCATCCACCACGGCGCGGGAACAGCTCACCGTGCCGCCGATGGCCTCCGCCAGATCATCCAGCAGCTTAAAGTTCTCAGGGCTGCCCACACCACGGCCGCCGGATACCAGGATTTTGGCATCCATGATGTCCACGGTATCGCTCACTGCCTTCACAACCTCCAGAATCTCCACATACTTGTTGTCGGGAGTAAATCCGGGGTTGAACTCTTCCACATTCGCCTTGGCACCGGCCTGTTTTGCCCGTTTCTGCATTACACCGGGGCGCACCGTCGCCATCTGGGGACGGAACTCCGGGCAGGCAATCGTAGCGATAGTGTTGCCGCCGAAGGCAGGACGGGTCATGAGCAGCTGATTGTGCTTCTGCTCCTTTCCGGGAATCGGATTGATGGGAAAATCACCAATCTCCAGCTGTGTGCAGTCTGCGGTCAGTCCGGTGTGGATTCTCGCTGAGACGCGGGGACCCAGATCCCGGCCGATGGCCGTCGCACCCACCAGAAAAATCTCCGGTTTATATTTCTCAATGACGGATGCCAGCGCATGAGCATAGGGCTCCGTCCGGTATTCCTTCAGTTCCGGGTCATCCACCACGATCACTCTGTCTGCGCCGTACTCGGCCAGCTCGTCCGCCAGCCCCTTCACGCCGCTTCCGACGAGTACAGCAGTCACATCCGTGCCCAGAGTCTCAGCCAGATCTTTTCCCTTGCCAATCAGCTCAAAGGCAATGCTGTTGATACAATTGTCCACCTGCTGCGCGAAGACATATACGCCCTTATATTCTTCTAAATTCATTGTATTTTCCTCCATCTGCTTAGATAACGTGCCTGTCTTTCAATTTGCCGACAATGTAGTCAACTGCCTCGGAGGGGTCGAGAGCCACCTTCTCGCCCGCGCCCTTCCGCACTTTATCGGAAGCCTTTGCAATCTGAGTGGGAGAGCCCTTCAGACCCAGATTGGAATCCTCGACGTCCTTCAAGTCCGCTCTGCCCCACACGGTAATCGTAGCCTCACAGGCGTCAAAAATACCGCCGGGCGTCATGTAGCGGGGCTCGTTCAGCTCTGCCAGCGCAGTCACAAGACAGGGCATCTTGGCCTTCAGCACATGATATCTGTCGTCAAACTGACGCTCTACGATCACGCTGTCACCTTCCACCTTCAGATTCTGAGCATAGGAAATTACGGGGATGTTCAGATGCTCGGAAATCTGGGGACCAACCTGTGCGGTATCTCCGTCGATAGCCTGACGGCCTGTGATGATCAGGTCATATTCCATATTGCGCAGCGCCCCTGCCAAAGTCTGCGAGGTAGCCCAGGTATCGGCTCCGCCCAGCACCCTGTCGGTCACGAGAACGCCCCTGTCCGCTCCCATTGCCAGAGCCTCTCTGAGCACATCCTCCGCCTTGGGAAGACCCATGGTGAGCACGGTGACCTCAGCGCCGTACTGATCCTTTAATCTCAGCGCAGCCTCCAGTCCCGCCTTGTCGTCAGGGTTCATAATTGTCATCATGGCAGCTCTGTCCAAAGTACCGTCGGGATTGAATTTTACGCCGCCCTTGGTATCGGGAACCTGCTTAACACAAACAACGATTTTCATTGTATTTTCACTCCTTTATATTTGTCGGATTTTCCGGTTACTTAAGCAGCGCCGCGGAGATAACCATTCTCTGTACCTCGGAAGTACCCTCATAAATCTCGGTAATCTTGGCGTCACGCATCATGCGCTCCACATCATACTCTCTGGTGTAGCCGTAACCGCCGTGGAGCTGGACAGCCTTGGTGGTAACCTCCATGGCCATCTCTGCCGCATAAAGCTTCGCCATAGCCGCCTCCACTCCGTAGGAAGTCTTGTGGTCTTTGGTGTACTGATCCTTGGTGCAGGCAGCCTTATATACAAGGAACTGTGCAGCCTGTGCCTTGGTCGCCATGTCGGCAAGCTGGAACTGCGTGTTCTGGAAAGCGCTGATGGACTTGCCAAACTGCTTTCTCTCCTTGGTGTACTCGATGGTCCTCTCCAGAGCACCCTCGCCGATGCCGAGAGCCTGTGCAGCGATGCCGATACGTCCGCCGTCCAGCGTATGCATTGCGATATTGAAACCCTTGCCCTGCTGTCCCAGCATATTCTCCTTGGGAATGCGGCAGTCCGTGAAGATCAGCTCATAGGTGGATGAACCTCTGATGCCCATCTTCTTCTCCTTGGTTCCGAATGTGAAACCGGGAGTGCCCTTCTCCACGATGAAAGCGGAAATCTCCTTGAAGGGTCTGCCCTTCTTTTCCGTGATGGCAGTCACGGCGAAAATCACATAAATGTCCGCCTCTTTACCATTGGTGATGAAAATCTTGGAACCGTTCACGACCCACTCGTCGCCGTCCAGCACTGCCTTGGTCTGCTGACCCTGCGCATCCGTTCCTGCACCGGGCTCGGTCAGTCCAAACGCGCCGATTTTGCGCCCCGCCGCCAAATCAGGCAGATACTTCTGCTTCTGCTCCTCGGTGCCGTAGGTGAGAATGGGGTCGCAGCACAGAGAGGTGTGGGCGGACACGATAACCGCGGTAGTGCCGCACACCTTTGCCAGCTCCTCAACGCACATTGCGTAAGTCAGGATGTCACAGCCCTGCCCGCCATACTCCTTGGGCACGGGGATTCCCATAAATCCGGCTTTTGCCATCTTCTCAACCGTTGCGCGGGGGAATTCCTCTGTCTCGTCAACCTCCTGCGCCAGTGGCTTTACTTCTTTCTCGGCGAACTCTCTAAAAAGAGTACGCGCCATTTCATGCTTCTTGCTCAAAGTAAAATCCATGATCTTTCTCCTTACCTTTATCTGTTTCTATGCTATTTATTACTTGCTGTAATCGTAGAAGCCCCTGCCGGTCTTGCGTCCCAGCTTTCCTGCGCGCACCATCTTGCGAAGCAGGGGATGAGGACGATACTTGGGATCGCCGGTCTCGTTCTGCAAGACCTCCATGATGGCCAGCACGATGTCCAGACCCACCAGATCTCCCAGAGCCAGAGGTCCCATGGGATGGGATGCGCCCAGCTTCATTGCCTCGTCGATGTCCGCCACACTGGCAATACCGTCCGCATAAATGCCGATGGCCTCGTTGATCATGGGGATGAGGATGCGGTTTACCACAAAACCGGGCGCCTCCTTCACCTCCACGGGAGTCTTCCCAATCTCGGCGGAGATTGTCTTGATCTTCTCAACCAGCTCAGCGGGAGTATTCTCGCCCGCGATCACCTCCACCAGTTTCATCCGGTCGGCAGGATTAAAGAAATGCATACCGATCATGGGACGGTCAAGCCCTGCCCCAATCTCCGTGATGGACAGAGAGGAAGTATTGGTGGCAAAAATGCACTCCGGCTTTACAATCGACTGCAGCTCCTTAAAGGTATCCTTCTTAAGCTGCATATTCTCGGGGGCAACCTCAATGACCAGATCGCAGTCCGTACAGATATCCTTTAAGCCTGTAGCAATCTTTGCCGCGATAGCGTCCGCCTTCTCCTGGGTGATTTTCTCCTTGCCCACCAGGAAATTCAGATTCTTTAAAATCTTAGCCTTTCCGCCGTCGGCAAACTCCTGCTTGATATCGCAGAGACATACCTCGTAGCCATCCGTCATGGCAAATGCCTGCGCGATACCGGAACCCATGGTTCCCGCGCCGATAATACCTACTTTCATCTTGCATCCTCCTTATGTTTCACAATAATATTTTACCCAAACAATCAGCAATTCTTAAAAGGCTCCTTCACCTTCTCCTTGTTCTTGTCGAGGAAAAATGCCATTCCGTATTTCTGATCCTCGGTCTCGAAGCAGTCGCCAAACAGCCTCTCCTCGATGGCCACAGCCGCATCCATATCCACATCCAGCCCCTCATTGATAGCCTTCTTGCAGTTGCGCACGGCGATGGGCGCATTCTTTGCAATACCCGCCGCCATCTTCTCCGCCACGGGAAGCAGCTCTTCCTTTGCGTATACCGCGTTGACCAGACCAATCCTGAGCGCTTCTTCCGCCTTGATATTGCGAGCAGTGTAAATCATCTGCTTTGCCATGCCCACGCCCACGATACGCGCAAGCCTCTGCGTGCCGCCAAAGCCCGGCGTGATGCCAAGCCCCACCTCGGGCTGCCCGAACACAGCATTGTCGGAACAGATGCGGATGTCACAGCTCATTGCCAGCTCACAGCCGCCTCCCAGCGCAAATCCGCCCACCGCTGCGATCACGGGGATTGGGAAGGTCTCCAGTCTGCGGAACACATCATTGCCCTTTTTGCCGAAGGCCTCGCCCTCAGCTTTGGTCAGGGTGCTCATCTCGCCGATATCCGCCCCGGCCACAAAGGATTTCTCCCCTGCTCCGGTGACGATCAGACAGCGCACCTCCTCCAGATTTACGCCGTCCAGCACAGCGTTCAGCTCATCCAGCACCTGAGAATTCAGGGCATTCAGCGCCTTCTCTCGATTGACTGTGATGATTGCGTAATCGTTCTTCTGCTCATATAAAATATAATCCATCTCTACTCCCGTCTGCCCGCTATGTATAGCAGGCGCCAGTCTTTATCTCAGCTGCTTATTTCAGCCTCTTATTCCCACCTCTTGTTTTCAGCTTCTTATTTCAGTCGTCCGCTCAGTCCTCAATTTTTACGATGGTGGAGCAGCCCATACCGCCGCCGATGCACAAGGTGGCAAGTCCGGTCTTTGCACCCTTCGCCTGCATCTCATGCAGCAGAGTCACCAAAATACGGCATCCGGAAGCGCCCACGGGATGTCCCAGCGCGATAGCGCCGCCGTTGGGATTGAGCTGCTTATCCACATCAATGCCCAAATCCTTGCCCACTGCGACGGACTGTGCTGCAAATGCCTCGTTTGCCTCGATGATATCAAAGTCCTCAATCTTCATGCCTGTCTTTGCCAGCACCTTCTTCGTGGCGGCAACGGGACCGATACCCATAACCTCGGGGCGCACACCTGCCAGCGCACCTGCGACAAACGTAGCCATGGGCTTTACGCCCAGCTCCTTTGCCTTCTCCTCACTCATCACCACGATGGCAGCAGCTCCATCATTGATACCGGAAGCATTGCCCGCAGTCACGAATCCGCCCGGATTGATGGGACGGAGCTTTGCCAGACCCTCCATGGTCGAACCTGCTCTGGGGCCCTCATCGGTGTCAAATACTATGGTCTCTTTCTTTTTCTTAACCTCCACGGGAACAATCTCAGCCTTGAACGCACCGCTCTTCTGTGCTGCCTCTGCCTTCTGCTGGCTCTTCAAGGCAAACTCATCCAGCTCCTCACGGGTAAGTCCCCACTCCTCGCAGATATTGTCTGCGGTCTTGATCATATGATAGTCATTAAATGCATCCCAGAGGGCATCCTTGATCATGGTGTCCACCAGTGTACCGTTGTTCATTCTGTAACCGTAACGCGCCTGAGGAATCGCATAGGGAGCCATGGACATATTCTCCATACCGCCTGCCACAACGATATCCGCATCTCCCGCCATAATCATCTGCGCCGCCTGATTCACACAGTTCAAGCCGGAACCGCATACCACATTCATGGTCACAGCAGGCACCTCTATGGGAAGGCCTGCCTTGATGGAAGCCTGACGCGCCACATTCTGTCCAAGACCTGCCTGGATTACACAGCCCATGTAAACCTGATCCACCTGCTCGGGAGCAACACCCGCTCTGTTCAAAGCTTCCTTAATCACAATCGCTCCCAGCTCCGCAGCGGGGGTCGTGCTCAGGGTTCCGCCCATCGTGCCGATTGCTGTGCGGCATGCACCTGCCAATACCACTTTTTTCGCCATTTTCCTTTTCCTCCATAATCTGTTATTGATTTTGTTGTTGGGTATTAATTGGTTATTAGTTGATTTAGTTGGTTATTCGTCGGTTGTTTTGGATTCTCCGCGTTTTACTGATTGTTATTTTTTTATCATAGCCACTGACTGTAAGTGTACCATAAATATGACTAATTTGCAATGCATTTTGAAAAATACTTAATCAATACTTAATCAATTAAGAAAAGACATCATTCTTCCTTTCGAAAAAATGATGCCTTACCTATATCTCCTGCTGCCATCCTATGCCGTCTCTTATATAGTCTCCTATGCCGCCAGCAATTACAGCGCCATGTTATTTACTTGAATTATGGTGCATATTGACAATAAAGTCAGCACTTAATAAACTCATACAACGCATCCTTCCCGCCTTCCAACTCATTATCACACGCCCCACACAAATACTCATTTGTCTCAAAAAACAATCTTGTCTCCGCATCCGACAAAAGCTTATAAAGCTCCATCCCCAGCAACATCTTATAAGCCGCTTCATAATCCACCTTTTGTCTTCTCATTAAATGCTTTGTTAATGCCACAACACACATCCCTGTTGTAGTCTCAATCCTGCTATCACTCATAATGTTACCTCCAGTCTATTGCCTTTATGCTTGCAATAAGTCTGTCAGCTACCTCCTGTTTTCCTATATAGTATTGGATTCCCAGATTCTCGGTTTCCAGATTATTCAGCAATATCCTTTGAGCCGCATCTGACCCGACTTTACCATACAAACCGTCCCAATATGCCTTCAGGCAAAACGCTGTATCATCATCAGCCGTAGGTCCAACCACCATGTCATAATCGTGCGGTATGCCGCCTTTTTCCCTACACAACAGGACAAACTCAAGCCATTCCATGTCTGCTTGGTCAAATACCTTTATTTTCAAGCTTTCTGCATAATCTGCATCTAATATTACCTCATATAGTGTCTCAGAAAAAGCATCCTCCTTTTTTCCCCTGCTCCTTCTGACAGCTTCTCTATATTTTTTATGCATCATTCCAATTGCCTGACTCTTTGAAACAGCCATGTAGAATCCCCTGCCAAAATCTTTTCTTTCTCTTCCCAGCTCCACATCTACTTTCTGTATTTCTGACACAGTTCCATGGTATAAAGTTGTTTTAAGATTGTGATACATATTGTTCAATCTCCCTTACCATTTCATCACCTGTCATGCTGTCAAATATATCCGGGCATTCTGCAACATAGTTTAATATTGCGTATTGTTCATCTAACCTTAAAAAATCATCCGTCGAAAGGTTATGCTTTTTACAATAATTTTCGGTCACTAAATACATCAGGAATATTGTATTATTCAGCCTTTTTTCTGACATGCTTTCTATCCTTTCCATAGCTTTTGCATACGCATCAAATGCACCCGGCAAACCTGCCATAAAAGAAAAGCCTGTTGCCCAGCCTCTCTACAAGAGGTTTGCAAATCATACTTTCACTTCGCCTCAAATCATTTTTTCAAGATTCCTGTTTAACTTTGTGAATATAATATTATAAGGGTAAAACCCATTTTGCGGGAAACTGCCTTTCAGACGATTTTCAGCGCTTGTATTGATTTTTACAAGTTCATCGATTATCAATGAATCAAAAAACTGTACCCTTTTTTCTATAATATCTTTTTTATAGTTCAAAGACATTTCAAAATAGCTTTCATAGTGCTTCATCCCGCAAACAATCTGAATGCATTCAAACCCGGTACGTTTTATAAAATAATTACTATAAGTGTTCAAGGTCACGCAGTCATCAAGCAAATTTTCGGTATCTTCCACTGTTGGGACATCGTCAATGATAACTGTAAAAATATAAACCTGCTTCTGCTGTCCGCCCAACATATAATAACCATTGAGATAGTCTTTGCCATGATCTTCGACAAAAATACTTTCTGTTGAAAATAATTCAAATAGAAATTTTTCGTATCTTTCAAGAAGTTGATTGGCTTCATTGGACACTTCGACTCTAATCTTGACATATCCGACAAAGACACTCTTGTTACGGGACTTGCATTGTTTCCAGCATCCAAGTCCCTGCGCTGCATCTAAAAAATTTACAGCCGCATCCTCTTCCGTTTGCTGTCTGGCACCTCTCGCAATGATTTCATAATGATTTTGCCGTTTTTGGATCTCAAATTTTTTCCCATTAGCATTAAAACACGGGAATCTGTCCGCCTTCTCATCATTGGTCAGCATATGACAGCAAATCAAGTTATGATCTGCTGTTTTTCCGCCTCTTGATTGTGGCAAAATATGATCCACATTCCAACCATAATCACTGTTCCTGTCATTGTAAGCTGCCTTCGCAATTTCACGACCAGAAAAATCAGTTGCTTTTTGCCTTTTACCGAACTGCTGCACCCACAGTCGGCTGGCAGTTTCCTTGTTCAATTCCATAAGTTTTTCCATGTGCCATATCTCCTTTTCTCATGTAAAAAGAAGTATGATTTACATTTGACCTCCTTACAAATATTAGGCAAATACTCTGATTGACACATAGGGCAACCTATTGCTGAAACCTCAAAGGGTAATCCTTATAACAGCTTGACTAAGGATTTGTCAATCATCTTTTTGCAAATACAAAAAGAGATAAGATTTGCTTGCCCTAAGTATAACACACTGGTAAAACCTCTGCAATAAACACTCACCTTTTGGAGAGCATCTTGCCAAAACTAAGTATATAAAGCTTCTCTCCCCGCTATTCTGAAGGTATTTGTGGAACTGCTGACAAACGCAACCGTTCCACAAATCACGTAATCAATTCGGACTACTGTTTCAAATCGAATCCTTTCAAAGCATTCGGAATGCTTTCCGCCCCATACTCCTCCACCGCCGGATCCCGCATCTGTGTGGTCCGCACCCATTCCTTCGTCCCCTCCACCTTCTGCGCCGGCTGGGTGTGCTTTGCCAGAAATCGGGTGAGCGCATAGACGTCGATCCATATCTCGTTGTCGCTCTCCTTCTGGGACTCGTCAAAAATCAGTTCCAGCCCCCAATGCAGATGTGTCACCTCGATATTGTTCACATTTTCCTTGGTGGAATATCCGGTATGCCCCATGTACCCGATGACATCCCCGGCGGTGACAAGGCTCCCCTCCTCCAGATTTTCCGCAAAGGGATAGTTCTGCCGCAGATGTGCGTAATAGTAATAACGCTTGCCGTCCAAGCTCCGTATGCCGATACGCCAGCCGCCGTATTGGTTCCAGCCAAGGGCTTCCACCCGCCCGGACTCGATGGCCATGATCGGTGTGCCCGTGAGCCCCATCATATCATGCCCCAGATGTTTACGCTTGTAACCATAGCTTCTGCTTGTGCCGAAATCGTCAAAATGAGAATAGTCAAATCCGCGCGCCAGGGGAAAATATGCCTTCAAACCATATTTTTTCTCCCAGTTTACATGACCGTTCTCGTCCTGTACCTCCACCTCATATTCTCCCACAAGACCTCCCAGCGCCGCCGTGTAGGCTTCCTCATAGTAGGCATAATATTTCAAATCCCCGGTGAGCTTTTCCATGTCGGTCTCGCCGGCCATAATACTCTGCGCCGTGTCATCCAAAAGCTTCAGCGCCTTTTTGTCAAAATCGCCGCCGGTGTGGGCGGCCGTATAGGCGAGAAGCTCTATCCAACAAATCTCATGCTCCGAACCGTGGCTCTCCACATCCCACTGATAGGCCTGACAGAGCGCCTCGTAGGAGACATTAAAGTCCACCCACTTGATGTAATCCTTCCCCGTGGCGGCGGTCTGGGCAAACTGCGCCCTGCCTGCCCACAGACAGACAAGCACTGTCAGGGCAACAATCTCCCCCAACAGTGCCTGTCGCATTTTCCTGATTCGATTATCGCGGTCATTCTGACTGTGGCTGTCTTTTCGGGAAGCATTGTCCCGGTTTCCTGAGATAAACGGTATCTGCATGTCTATCCCCCGTCTTAATGGGCATCATTCTTCTTATTTTATGTGCCCGCGGATAAAAACATGCCAAACTGTAGTGCGCCCTCCAGAGATTTGTCCCGATACCAGTGTCAGCCCACAGCTGTATCAGTCTAGGCCTCCGGCTCAATCAGTCCGTAAGTGTCGCCTCTTCTCTTGTAAACCACATTGACCTGATCTGTCTCCGCATTGCAGAACACAAAGAAATTGTGACCCAGAAGCTCCATCTGGATGCAGGCGTCCTCGGGATACATGGGCTTGATGTCAAACTTCTTGGTGCGCACAATCTTAATTTCCTCATCGTCCACATAATCGTTCTCCGCATACGTCTGGCTGAAATCGCCCGCAGCCTGCTGCCTGTCCACAATCTTGCTCTTATATCTCTTAAGCTGTCTCTCGATAACCTCCTCCACCAAATCTATGGACACATACATATCATTGCTGACCTGCTCAGAGCGGATGATGCTGCCCTTCACGGCTATGGTCACCTCAATCTTCTGGCGTTCCTTCTCCACGCTCAGAGTCACATGTACTTCCGTATCCGGCTTAAAATACTTGTCCAGCTTGCCCAGCTTATCCTCCACCGCGGAACGCAGTCCCGGTGTCACTTCAATGTTTCTGCCTACGATTACAAATTTCATGCTATCATCCCTTTCGATAGTTTATTGTATAAGCATTATAACACGCCTCAGAAGTGTTTTGCAACAATTTCACAAATTATTTACTTGTTTTTGACATTCCGCCTGTCAACAGTTGTTTTGCGTTTTTCCGCTGATTTCAAAAATTTTATGAGAACTTCACAAAACATAAGTTTTGCTTGACAAAGTTTTTTCCTCATCAAATCTCCGCCAAAATTGGTGGATAATGTGTATAACTCGGTGTATAAATACCTTTCGTCCGCTTTTTGCGCTTTTCAAATGTGGATAAATCGCCCTCCGTTTTGAAGATAACCAATTGTCAGATTAAATTTCAAAAACTTTTTTTGTACAATTTGCACATTCCGGTCAAAAATGCATCCCTTTTCCCACAACCGCAATATTTCGACAAATTACTCAATTCTAAAACAAAAAACTGCCACACCCAGGCTGCCCGGCTCGGACACACCCTGCGGTATGGCAGTGATAAACATTCTTAGAAAATTCTTCTGACAGCCAGAATCTTCTTATAATCCGCTCTGGAAACGATGATACCGGTCTTTCTGGTAGATGCATGGACAATCTGCCCGTCGCCGATATACAGCGCCACATGGCCGGAGTAGCAAATCAGGTCTCCGGGCTGTGCATTATCCAGTCCGCCTTCCACGGCATAGCCCTGACTGCGGTCAGATGCGGAAGAGTGGGGAAGCTCTACACCAAAGTTTGCATAGACGCTCATGACAAAGCCGGAGCAGTCCGCACCATTGGTCAGGCTGGTGCCGCCATATACATAGGGATTACCCACAAACTGCAGTGCGTATTCCGCAACCGCAACGCCCATCTCATTGCTGCCCTCGCCGGAGACAACCACTGCCGCGGGAACATTGTCGGAAGGAGCAGCCTGCTGCGCCTGTACCGTCTTAGCCGCAGCTTCTCTGTTCTTTCTGCGCGCCTCAGCTTCCTTTGCAAGCCGTGCTTTCTCCTCCTGTATGGATTCAGCCTCCACAAACTCTGTATGTAAATCTACAAAATCCATGGAAACCCAGCCGTCGCCTTCCTCGACATCGACCTGAACCCAGCCGTCGGTCTCATCCAGAACCACCAGCTCATCCCCCAGGGGAACCAGCCCCAGCACGGGGGCATCCAGACTCGGCTCCTTGCGGACATGAAGGGTGGTGGTAGTGACTGTGGCAAAGCGTGTGCCCACCTCCTTGGCCAGCTCAACGGCCTCCTCACCGGTGACACAGAACTCTCCCTTAACATATCCGGTCACACTGCCCGAGTTAATCTCGTACCAGCCATTCTTCTCACCCAGCAGTGTACCCACCGAGTCGTCATAAAGCTTACCGACAATCTCACCCTCCTCGCTGGGAAGGCTTCTGACATTTACATAATTATTTACCTGCGCAATCACGAGATTGCGGAACATATCTTCCTCTGTCAACTCTTTGACTACAACCTTTGGCTCCGCCTTGGCAGTGTTCGCGCTGCCCTTGACGTCCTTCTTCTCCGTGCCGACTATATTCTCAAGTGCGGTAGCATTGTTCACAAGGCTCAGTCCCACACCGCCGCTGGGCAGTACCGAACCAGAAGAAGACGCAGACGCCGTGATGGACATACCGGAAAACGCCACTGTGGCCGCCAATGCACATGCAGTCATTCTAAAAGACCTGCTTACCATACTCTCCTCCTGTAAGCTCTCCATACTGAACAATCACGTCCAGTACCTTCATTTGTTACAAAATTATTACGCTTGTTTACAAATATATCACAAACTCCAGTATTTGTCAACACCCCACACAATAGTATATGCAGCGCAAAAAATATTGATTTTACAGGCATTCCCGGATTTTTACCAAAAAAAGGCAGCCTCGGAGCCGCCTTTTTTGTTCATAAAAACTTTGCAACAATTTTATTGAATTTTAAATTTTCTTAAGAAAGCCTCCTGATAAACTCGCCGGCCGCCACCGCTGCGTTTGCGCCGTCCGCCACCGCCGTGACCACCTGCCGCAGAGGCTTCCTGCGGATGTCGCCGGCCACATAGATACCCGGACAGCTGCTGGCTCCGTCCTCCCCTGCCAGCACATAGCCTGCCTCGTCGCAGTTTACCAATCCCTGCACAAGCCCGCTGTTGGGCTGAATGCCCACCGCGATAAAGACTCCGCTCACGGGAAGCTCCCGCTCCGCTCCCGTCTTCTTGTCCTTGATCAGAAGACTTTCCACGCTGTCCCCGCCCTGAATCTTCTCCACGGTATGGCTGTAGAGTATCTCCACATTGGGCAGAGCCCGCAGCTCCTCCTGCAGCACCACGGCACCCCGAAGCTCGTCCCTCCTGTGAATCAGCCAGACCTTCTCACAGGTGCGGGCGAGATAAATGGCATCCTCCAGCGCCACGTCTCCGCCGCCCACCACCGCCACAGTCTTTCCTTTAAAAAAGGCTCCGTCGCAGGTGGCACAATAGGACACTCCCATGCCGGAAAGCTCCTCCTCACCGGGTACGCCAAGCTGCGCGTGCTGTGCGCCGCTGGCGAGGATCACCGCCCGGGCCTCATAATCTGCCTTGCGGGTACATACGGTTTTGACCTCACCGCCATCGATGATCTCCTTCACCCTGCCTTCCGCAAACTCCACTCCCAGCTTGTCCGCATGGTCACGGAAGCACTTCCCCATATCAAACCCGCTGATCCCGGGAAGCCCCAGATAATTGTCCACCTCGTAGGTATTTAAAATCTGACCGCCGCTCATGGGATTCTGCTCCAGCACAAGGAGCTTTAAGCCCGCGCGGACTCCATATACCGCCGCAGACAATCCCGCAGCCCCCGACCCAATAATGATCAAATCATACATTACACCCTCTCCTCCAACCCGAAAATATAAATCAAGTGTACCAGTTTTATGATGGAAAATCAAGCCGCGCCATGCTATACTGAAACTATCACCGCAACTGTCTAACTGCCCGACCCGAACCATTATAATACCTATATACAGCCGGTGCCGAGGCGGGAGGAGAGTGGGGGTGGTTCGGCAGGCTTTGCTGCGGTTGGTGCGTTTTCTTATAGTGCGTACCGCAGCCAAGGGTGAAATGCGCACGGATGCGCATTTCAGGCTCTAAGGTGCATGGATGCACCTTAGAGCCGACCCGTAAATTGCAGGATACCCATACGCACTATTAGAAAACGCCCAAGCACAGCTCCGTCTGCCAAACCACCCCCACTCTCCTCCCGCCGACACAGCTGCAATAATAATCCCCCCATGAAAGGAGTCCCCCCATGAACACCCCAAAAACCGCTCTCGTAACCGGCGCATCCCGCGGCATCGGCGCCGCTATCGCCCGCAGCTTTGCCGAAAACGGCTACCATCTGATCCTGACCTGTGACAAGAGCATGGAAGCATTGAAAAAACTGGCAGGACAGCTCATGGCGGATTTTCCAATCAACTGCACGGCTCTTCAAGCCGATATGAGCTGCGAAAAAGACGTAGCGCAGATTTTCGCCGAAATCAGACATCTGGACGTGCTGGTCAACAATGCCGGCATCTCCCACGTGGGGCTTTTATCCGATATGACCTCCGAGGAATGGCGCCGCGTGATGGGCGTAAATCTGGACAGCTGCTTTTATACTGCCCGGGCGGCAATCCCTCTCATGCTGCTAAGACACGCCGGACACATCATCAATATCTCCTCCGTCTGGGGCAATGCCGGAGCCTCCATGGAAGTGGCATACTCCGCCTCCAAGGGCGGCATGAACGCATTTACCAAGGCTCTCGCCAAAGAGCTTGCCCCCAGCGGCATCCAGGTCAATGCCATCGCCTGCGGCATCATCGACACCGCCATGAACGCCTGCTTTACGGAGGAGGATATAAACCGGCTGAAAAACGAAATTCCCGCCGACAGACTGGGACGCCCCGAGGAAGTCGCCCGGCTCGTGCTGCAGCTCGCCCAGAGTCCTGCCTATCTGACGGGACAGATCATTACGATTGATGGGGGCTGGAGCTGATATCACAAACATTTTGCGGTGCCCCCGCCAGATAAGCGTATACATTTTCAAAAGCAATCCTCGCCCTGCGCTCCATGGACTCCCGGGAGATAAACGCCTGATGAGGCGTCAGAATCGTGTTCGCCGCATGAAGCAAGGGATAATCTGCAGGGATGGGCGGCTCCATATCAAACACATCCACACAGGCAAAGCCCAGTCTGCCATGATTCAGAGCCTCCGCCAAGGCCACATTATCCACGATGGGTCCTCTGGCACAATTGATAAACACCGCATCCTCTTTCATCAGCGCAATGCGCTCTCCGGACAAAAACCCCCGCGTGTTCTCATTTAAGGGAAGATGAAGAGAGACAATATCACTGTCCGCAAGCACTTTCTCCAATGACTTGTATTCGATTCCCAAAGTCCTTGCTTCCTCATTTTCACTGCGGCTGTATGCGATTACCTTCGCTCCAAATGCCAAAAACAGCTTTGCCGTCATCAGACCAATCCTTCCAAGGCCAATGACCCCCACCGTTTTTCCTGCTATCTCCCGGCCTCCGATTCCAGCGTTTGTTCCGCCGTCTCTCACAAGAGCATCCGCCTTCACAATATTTCTAAACGCATCTATCGCCAGTCCAAGAACCAATTCCGCCACCGTCTGATTGGAATATCCTGCAGCATTGCAAATTACGATATCTTTGTCTCTGCATGCATTCTCTCCCACATGGTCGATTCCCGTGAAAGCTACCGATATCATCTTCAGATGAGAAGCCGCCTCCACAACCTCCGCCGGATACGAATGATTTGCAATCATAACAATATCACAGTCAATGCTTCTCTCCTTCAATTCGGACAAATCCGCCGCCACCGTGTCGTAGGCTCTGAACTCGTGCCCCTCCTCCACCAAGCCCGCAGAGATTTCCTCTATTAATTTATCCGGCACGCCAAGCGGCTCCAGCAAAGCAATTTTCATTATCATTATCCTGCCTTTCTATTATTGGTATTTTTCTGCATTTTTATTTCTTCATTTTTTACTTCATTTTTTATTTTATTGCTCCGGAAAATTACGCGCCCGACATCATATCCGCTATGGTCTCATACACTATCTGCACCGCTTTGTCCAGATCTTCACATCGACTGAATTCCTCGGGGCAATGACTCCGCCCCTCACTGCTGGGCACAAACACCATGGCAGTATCCGTCTTATCCGCAAAAATCATGGCATCATGGGCGGCGCCACTGAGCATTTGCCTATAGCGATAGCCATGCACTTCGCATTTTTCAGCCAACCTGTCCATAAGCGGCTTTGCCATAGACACCGGGGGCTGGCGCAGCTTGATGTCCACATGATACACCGCGCCGCATCGTCTGCATTCTTCGTCCAGAATCTGCACCGCCCGATTCGTAATCCCATCGATAACCGCCGCATCTTTGGCTCGTATATCCATCGTAAACTCGCATTGGGAAGCGACGACATTCATGGCATTGGGCTGCGCCCGGATAAAACCGCAGGTCGCCACCGCACCGTCCCCCGCATCATCGGCAAACTCGTCCAGATGAGAGATTGCTTTCGCCGCAATCCCGATGGCATCCTGCCGCATATTCATCGGAGTCGTCCCAGCGTGATCCGCACGCCCCTCCACGGTCACCACACAGCGCAAAAGTCCCACAATACAGCTCACAATGCCAATCTCCTCCCGCGCATTATCCAGCACGGGACCCTGTTCAATATGAATCTCAAAAAATGCTCGCACTTTGTTCAGATCTATCCGATTGCCATCAAGCGCTTCCGGCTCACTTCCCCATCTGCGCATCCACTCCTCAATGCTGATCCCGTTTTCGTCTGTGAGCCTGGCGATATCCTCCCGGCTCACCTGACCTGTCAGAGACTTGCTGCCCAGACAGCCGGAGCCAAACATCATGCCCTCCTCATCATTAAAGGCAATGATTTCCAGATTATATTTTCGTCTGATACCGCTTCGCAAAATAAGCTCCGCCACCCGCAGCGCGCATACCACACCTGCCGCGCCGTCATACGCTCCGCCCTGTTTTACCGTATCATAGTGCGAGCCCATCATAATGGTCTCCGCCTCCGGCTCGTCAGCTCGCAGCAATCCTCTGACATTTCCCACAACATCAACATACGCCTCAAGTCCCGCCGACTCCATCTCCAAGCGGAGATAATCCGCCGCCCGCCGTGCCTCTTTCGAAAAAGGCAGTCTGGTAACGCCTCTGCCCGGCGTTGCAGTAAACGTCTGTAATTTTTTTAACCTGCGCTCTATTCCCCGCGCAGATTCCTCCAATATCTCCCGTTCTCTGTTCTCCGCACCCATTTCTTTTTCACACCCGCTCCTTTTTTCGCTGCAAATACCTTCCAAAGCCTTTCTCACCCACGATTTCTCCGTCACGATAGATGATATTTCCCCGGACAATAGTCATTACAGGCCACCCCTGCAATTCCAGCCCCAGATAAGGAGACCATTTACACTTAGACTTTAACTCTTCTTTCTGAAGTTTTTTGCGCAGCCCCATATCGACTACCGTAAAATCAGCATCTGTTCCCACGGTCAGACTGCCCTTATCCGGCGCCAGTCCATAAATGCGCGCCGTGTTGAGACTGGTCATCCTGACCAGTTGATTGAGCGTAAGCCTTCCCTCGTTGACCGCATTCAAAAACACTGCCAGACTGCTCTCCACCCCAGGAATACCGTTCGGAGCCAGAAAAATATCTTCCATCCCCGCCGCCTTCTCTTCATATGTATAAGGTGAATGGTCGCTCCCGATATAGTCTACATAGCCTCTGCTCATCAAGTCCCACATTCTCTCCTGATTTACCTTATCATGCATGACCGGTGAAAACTTCAACCAAGGCCCCTGCTCTTTCATATCTTCCACGGTAAATTGAAATAAATGCGGAGCGCTCTCTGCCCACACCCGGACACCCCGCTCCTTTGCCCGATGAATCATCTCCAACCCGTCCGCTGTACTCACATGAAGGATAACCCCCTCCGCTCCTGTGAGCTCCAGAAAATACAATGCCCTCTGTATGGCCTCGAGCTCCGCTTCCGCCGGATGTGTCAGATTATATGCCGTACCATCACAGCGCCCGGTACGTCTAATCTGCTCCTCTGCGTCTCTCAAAATCCCTTCACTCTCCGCGTGGATCAGCGCCAGACCGCCCACTTCTGCAATCGTCCGCAAAATCTTCAGCATATCCGCGTCCTGAACAAAGGGAAATTCCTTCACCGAAAAGCACATAAACATCTTGATTGCGGTTGTACCGGTCTCCCGCCAGAGAGACGGCAGCAATGCGATATTGTCAGCAGTGGCTCCCACATGATTTGCGTAGTCCACATAAGCGTTGCCCGCATAGGACGCTTCCTTTATTTTTAATGCCTCCAAAGTCGTAGTAGAAGGGGAGTCTAACGGATGCGACATAACCGTCGTGACACCGCCCGCTGCTGCCGCCATAGTTCCATGAGCAAAGTCCTCCCTCTCCGTAAAACCCGGATCCTGAAAATGAATATGCGGATCTATCACGCCGGGCAAAATATGCTTTCCGGATAAATCGATGACCCTGTCCGGCTCTGCCAGGTTTCCTGAAAATGCTAACCCTGTCTGCCCAACATAAGCTATCTTTCCGTCTTGCACGCCAATCTCCCCTCGAAAGGTGTCCTCCGCAGTGACAATCGTCGCATTAGTAAGAAGCAAGTCAAACATGTCTGCACCTCCCAAACCTCTAGCTCTGTCTCTGTCTCAATCTGCCTGCAATCTGCAGAATCAATTCATTTAATACATAATATAACAATGCCAGCATTCCATACAGAAGACAAATTTCCGCCGTCTCTGACATTCTTCCCACAAGAATCATCCCCTTTCCCGTCAACTCCTGAATCCCGATTACCCAGAGGAAGGAGCTCTGCTTCACCACAGTGACCGCTTCAGTCAACAGAATCGGCAACAGCCTTTTGATTACCTGCGGTAAAATGACATATCTCAGCGTAAGAAATCGCCCCATACCCTGAGAAGCCGCAGCCTCCCATTGTCCTCGGGGAATCATGTTAATTCCGCTTCTAAAATCCTCTTCTATGCCACAGATTGTCACCAGACTCATAGACAAAATTCCGGAGGCCATCAGCGGCAGCGGCACAAGGAACCGAAGCACCATGATCCATAAAAGCGGCGGGGTATTACGAAACACTTCAATATAAGCTTTTACCGATAAGCGCAATATTCCGGGGCCATAAAGATACAGGAGCGCCATTATAAATCCCACCGTCAAACTGACCAGCAACACCGTCAACGTAATTCCCACGGTAGTCCCCATGCCCTGAAGCAAAAATCTGATACCGACCCACTGGAACAGTAAACTATCGCCCATACTACACCTCCATAACGGAACGCTCTCCATCGGAGCCCGTTCTTCCCGCCTCCAGCTTTTGCGCAAATCTGGACAGCGGAAAACACAGAATAAAATAAACCGCTGCCGTCACGGCGTAAGCCGGTCCATACGCCATATTATAAGAAGACCAGCTATCCGCCACATACATCATTTCCCCTCCCGCAATCATGGCCAAAACAGAAGTATTTTTGATAAAATTGACCACGTTATTCGCAAAGGACGGAAGCACGGCGCGAAACATCTGTGGTAGAATGATCAGTCGAAACATTTGCAGCCATGACAGCCCCTGAGACTGTGCTGCCTCCCACTGTCCCCGGGGAATGGCCTCTATACCGGCGCGAAAGGTTTCTGATATGAACACGCCCTGATAGATACCCACACCCCAGACACCAATCTGAAAAACCGACATCCTGATGCCTAACATCGGAAGCACATTATACATAAAAAACAACACGATTACCTGCGGAATATTCTGCGCCAGCCGCCCAAACACTTTATTGACCACTCTCAGGCTGCGTTTTCCCGCCACTCCCATCAGAGCCAAAAGCAGCCCGAAAGACACTGCCACCAACAGACCCAGACAGGAATAAATAACCGTATATACCGCACCTTCAAAAAACAGCGTCCAATTTTCCAATAACAGCAACCACTTACTGAGAGCAAACGGATTCATATCAGTCCTCCTGCATAAGAATTTCATCTGAGAAGCTTACCCACAAAGCTGCTCATTCTGTCTGTCCTGGGATGCTCGAATACCTCTGTTGGCGTGCCGTCTTCACAAATGACGCCATTGTCCATAAACAGTACCCGATCCGACATTTTGCGGGCAAAGCCCATCTCATGTGTCACCACGATCATAGTGATCGCCTCTCTGGACAATTTTAACAGGACATCCAGAACCTCCTGTATCATCTCCGGATCCAGCGCAGAGGTCGGCTCGTCGAAGAGAATCAATTCCGGATGCATATTGAGCGCTCTCGCTATGGCAACTCTCTGCTGCTGTCCTCCCGAAAGCTGACCGGGATAAACATGCGCCTTGTCCATCAAGCCCACCTTATCCAGATACATATAGCCGTCCTCCTGAGCATCCTTGCGGCTCATTTTTCTGACATGCATGGGTGCAAGGATCAGATTTTCCATAACGGTCAGATGCGGATACAGATTAAAGTGCTGAAAGACCATGGATGTCGTTTTTCTTACTTCACGCAAATGTGCCCGGTCATCCAGATCGTAATCATTGACATAGACCTTTCCCTCAGTGGGCTTCTCCAGATAATTCATACATCGGATGAGTGTGGACTTGCCCGAGCCGGAAGGGCCGATAATCGACACCTTCTGACCTCTGGCAATCTGTAGATTGATTCCCTTTAAAACCTTTAACTCTCCATAATTTTTAACCAGGTTCTCAACCCGGATAATATTTTCACTCCTGCTCATACTCTGCATAATCTTCAAGCCCCCATTTCGTCAGAAGCTCCTGCATTTCCCCGCTCTCCGAAAGCTCATCCAACATTTCCTGCGCAGTCCCCATCAAAGTATCGTTTCCAAGCTTACTCCAGATTCTGTAATACTGTTTGTGATATTTTTCCGGAAGGATCACTGTATTTTTATCAAGCAGACCTGTGAGCATACAATTATCATTGGTGATCGCATCCACTCTCCCTGCCGTCAAAGCGGCCTTACAGTCAGCGATTGTGGCGTACTCAGAGGATTCCGTCATGGCTATTCCCATCTCGGCAGCCTTGTCCATAGCGTCTCTCATGGAAGTGGAGCCCTGAGGCGCTCCCATGACTTTACCGTCCAGATCGGCAAAGCTTTCTATGCCGGAATCAGCCATCACCATCACCGCCCCGATATCCGTATAATAAGGTTCTGTATGCGCATATGAGGCAAGTCGTTCATCATTGGTTGTCATCGTCGCGATACATACATCAATTTCACCGGAATCCATCAGGGCTCCCCTTGTCTTGGCAGTACACATCACAAATTCCACTGCATCCTCATCACCGAGAATCTTTCCTGCCAGTTTCCTGCAAAGGTCAATCTCAAAGCCCTCCAATTTGCCCGTCACAGGATCCTCATATCCAAAATTGGGGACATCATACTTCACTCCGCAGACCAGCTTCCCCCTCGTTTTGATCGTCTCCACAACATCTGCCTGACTCGCGTCCTGTCCGCCTTTACTGCCGCCACACGCGCCCAATGCCATCATACACATTGCGCCGCAAAGAACGAAACTCAACCATCTTCCTGTCTTTTTCATAATCTTCTCCTCCTCGTATTACTTCGTTGTCAGTGTTTCTATATTATTATCAAAGCCTTGACTCCAATAGAAAAATCCATCATAGAAGAATCAGAGCTTTAAAAAATAATCTGCGTTGAGGCGGTCATTGACTGCCAGCCATTTCCTCTCGGCAATTTTCTGTGCCTCCCGCAATAACGCGTCCTCATCTACAGTCAACAGTCTGCCGTTGTCCACTACTTTTTTGCCATTCACAAAAACCTGCTCAATATCGCTCCCCAATCCGGTGTGCAGCAAGGTTCCCACCGGATTCAGGCAGGGTATCAAATGCGGCTTTCTAAAGTCCAGCACCAGAATATCAGCTTTCTTCCCTATTTCCAAAGAGCCCAGCTCCTTATCCTTTCCAATTGCCTTCGCTCCGTTTATCGTAGCCATCTCCAGCAAATCCATAGGCATAACAGAGAATCCCTCCGAAAGCACCCGGCAGACACATAATCCCATACGCATAACCTCCAGCATATCCGCTGAACCGTTATCCGTGCCCAGACAGACGTTCATCTGCCTCTCCAACAGCTTTTTCAGGGGTGCCGCCATACCGCCCTTGGCATTGCCCTCAGGGATGTGAACCACATTTGTCCGTGTTTTCTGCAGCAGATCAATATCCCGGTCATTCACATAAATGCAATGGGCTGCCAGCGTGTTCCCGCCAAGGACTCCCAGCCGCCCATAGAATTCCACGGGGGAGAGTCCGCCGGACACCTCAGTCACCCGCTTTGCCTCTCCTCTGCTCTGTGCAAGGTGAGTAGCCAGCTTTGCATCATAGCGCTCCCTGACATCCAACACCTTTTTAATAAAGCCTTCCGAACAGGTATCCGGCGCATGCAGCCCTACACAGGCCTCTATTCGCGGATGCGTTTCCCAAGACTCCAGCAGACGGACATTTCTTTCCAGCAATTCCTCTCCCAGCGCATCGTCCCGACGGTACTCTCCTTTATAAATAGTAGAAAAATCCATATCATGCACCATCTCACACACTGATGCCTTGATTCCAATCTGATCAAAGGCTCTTGCGCTGGCAAAACAGTTTGTGTACATATCCACCAGATAAGTAGAACCGAACCTCAGAGCCTCCGCGGCGCCAAGAAGCGCCATCACATGACTTTCCTCCTGACTCAGCTGATAACCCTGAGGAACACAGTGCGTATAAGCCGGAGCTGTCCCCATATCCTCCGCCACTCCCCGTATAATGCTCAGAATCTGATGCGTATGAGTATTTACAAAGCCGGGAAGAAGCACCTTGCCCTTACAATCCACAACCACATCCGCAGCGTTCTTCACTCCCTCGTCCGGTCCTATATAACAAATCCTGTCATTTTCCATTACCAGAGAAGCCCCATTCAGTATTCTCCGCTCCTCATCCATAGTGATGATCAAGGCAGACTTTAAAATCGTAGTCATGTCCATCTCTCCTTTATGTCAGACTTCTCTCACTGTGCAAAGAGTTTTCCCCAGTTTCTGATTATGGAAGGTTCCAGTCCGACCATGTTCATCGCATCCCAGACAACCGTATTGATCGTGTCGTACACAGTCATGCCATATTTCTCTTCCATGGCAGGCACGCTCCACATTGCCGGCAGATTTGTACATACCACACTGACTCCATCTGCCGCTTCCACACATACCTGCTCAAACATCTGCTCTATTTTCTCACCGGGCACCAGCGCAAAGGAACGATTGACAAACTGCTTCAGGCAGACCGAATTGACCACCTCAATGCCGCTCTTAGCATACTCTTTGATAAGCAGCTCATTGATATCCTCCGTATATGGTGTTATCAGATGAATTCTTCTGACCTGATATTTTTCAAAAGCCTTCAATTGAGCCAGCATACTCGTCGTCGCCTGAATGCCTGTCTCCTGCTCTATATGTCTGCACAGTCGCCTGTCCACGTCGAAGCCCAGCCATCCGCCGGAGGTTCCGTTCCAGGCGATCACATCCACATCGGCATCCGCCAAAAGACCGGCGGCGGTCAGCATCGGTTCCTCATCAAACTGTGCCAGAGCATCCTTCTCCAGCGATATCTTCGTCACCGCAAACCTTGCATAATGCATGGTCACAAGCTTTTCCATACCACATACCATATTGGAACATATAGGCTCCAGCGTCGTATTGGAGGATGGAGTCAGCATTCCGATTTTTTTCTGCTCGTACCTGTCTGCAATTACTTTCATTTTCCTCGCCTCTTTTCTATAGAACCATACCTGTAATTTGGTTCTATGGGATTAAACACAAAAAAGACGCATGGCTGCCCATACGTCTTTGTATATTGTCATTCTATTTCTCTTTGACTCCAATGTAAATTAGATATTTGCCCAAAAAGAAAAGAGATATTTATCCAAATAATCCTTAATTTCCCTTATAAATTGAAGTGTTTTTGAAACTATATCAATGTTTTATTGGATTTTTTCAAATTTTATTGAAATATGATTTGTTTTGGTTTATTGTATATATGCACAATCCATTCCAAATAAAAGAAGGAACAGAAAAAGACCTGTCTGTATTGGGGAGCATTTATATGAACTTAAATTCCGAACTCGCGCAATATATTGTAGATTACACAGCCAAAACTGTAGACTATGTGATCAATATCATGGATTCTGAGGCTGTCATCATCGCCTCCACGGATCCTTCCCGTATCGGCGAAATGCATATAGGAGCGAAGGAAGCGCTTCTATCCGGAGAGCCCTATGTCATAAATTCAGCAGAAGCACAGCAATACCCCAATGTCATACCAGGCATTTCCCTGCCCATCCACTTCAAAGACACAGTCATCGGCGTAGTGGGAGTGGGCGCCGGCGAAGCTGGGCAACAGGTCTTTACCATAGGCAAAATGCTGCAGGGTACTGTAGAACTCCTGATAGAACAATTTTCTCTCAAGGAAACCATGATAGCGGAGGAGCAGGTTCGAAATCAATTTCTAATCCATCTGGTGACTGAGCCCTGGTTCCAAAACGAGGCTTACTTCCGCAGACAGCTTCACCTTCATCACTTTGAGCAGCAACAAGCTTATCTGGTTGTGACCGTCCGGCTTTCCCACACAGCTTTCGCAGAAAACCGGGCAGATTCCTATGAATCTGAAGTGCTTCATTATGAAAAAAGCATTTCACGTTTCCTGAATAGCATCCGGCTTCACTTGGACATCTCCGGCATCGAACTGATTTATATTGCAGACTCCATCGTATTTCTCATTCCCTGCAAGGAGGGCACCGAAGAACTCAATACCTTCTCCAATCACTTGATTGGCAAACTGCAGCGCGCGCTCAGTTTTAACGAAACACCTGATTACACCATTGGCATCGGTGGCCTCGCAAAGGATATGACACAAATACATGCGGAATATCTCCATTCCGTCTCGGCGCTGTCCATATCCGATGCGCTATGTCTTGACTCAAGCGTTGTCTCTTTTGACAGTATCTGCTTTGAATATCTCATATCCGGTCTGTCTCAGCAAAGGAGAAAATTCTATTGGGAAAAGATTCTGGGAGAACTCATCAATCAAGATGGAAAAAACGGTCATCTGCTCGAGACGCTGGAATGCTTCTTCAAAAATGATCAAAGCATCAAAACAACTGCTGAAGACTTGTTTATTCATCGAAACACATTACTCTTCCGCCTCAACAGAATATGGCAGATAACCGGCTTCCATCCACAGAACCTAAAAGATGCGGTAAATTTATACACCGCATTGACACTTTACAAATTTTACCGGCATGAAACCCCGGAGATACAGGATATCTCTTCCCTTCCCTCTCCGCTCAACTGAAAAAATCATTTTCCAATCCATCCAGCACCCGGCTCATCTGCCCTTCGGGAACGCTCCGTTCCAGAATCTGCTCCGCCTCGCGGGCTGACTGCGCCGCCTTGTACTCCAAAATAATATGCTCCATCTCCGACTCCGTGACAGCGCTGGCATCCCCGTCCGCTCTCCCGTCCGCCTCCAGCCCTGACTTCATCATGGAGGCGGGCAGGGGCGGTGTTGCGCCGAGCCCGGCGGATAAATTAAGCGATTGAAAGCCCTCTATCGGCAAACCATTGACATCCACTATACCGATCTCCCTTCTATCATGATTTGATTTTTGATTTGATATTTCATCCGAGACTAGCATGTGGATTTTATTCTAAAATATTCTAAAATGTTCCGATTGCAATATCTTTTAACGCTTCAAAAAACGCTCTGCGGCGTCCAGACTCTCATAGCCGTACAAATGGACGCTGTTGGTCATGATGGCGAAGGTCAGGTTCTCCCCCTTCTGCGCATACTCCACCACATACCTTCCGTACAGCTCCAGCATCTTATCCGAATAGGTGCCGATTTCACCCCGCAGATAAGTCTCATAGGAGGTATTCGCGATATTGTCGTCGCTGGTGTGAACGCTGCGCGCATTGTCAGCAAGGGCGGGATATTCCCTGGCAAACTCCTCCATCCACGCCACCTGGAGCTGCACAATCTGCTCGATGATCGCCCGCTTCTCGGGAGAAATCGCAGGGAATCGCTCCCGCATGGTCTCATACTCCGCAGGCGCCGTACTCTCCATCATTCTGCCATATTTTTCCTCGATTAAATTGTGCCCCAAATCCAGCTCTCTGGTAAAATCATACAAATATTGCAGCAGCATAATGCGATTCCAGGTCAGATACTGGCTCTTTCGCATAATGGAAAAGGTAGGCCAGTCATTCTGGCAGCTCGCGCGCCCTCCCACATTCTGAACCTTGTCAAAGGCGGCAAACTCCACCCGGGCAATCCGCTCCACAAGCTCCCCGTCCGTGCAGCCCGCAAAGCCCGCCTTGGCGGCAAGCTCCCCGCTGTGGGCGTCCAGATAATTGTCCGAATCACTGATAAAGCTCAGGCGGTAAAGCTCTCCCGCCGCAAAGCTTCCAATCTCCTCCACCGTATCCGGCAGTCCGACCAGCAGCCGCCCCAGGGTCTGTCCGGCCTCGGATGCCTGCAGGCTGCGAAAGAGCCATTTATCATGAGGCGGATAGCGGTTTTCTATATAATGCTGCAGCTTCATGACCTCTCTGGCACAGTCCGCCAGCATAATCTGCGCCGTCACAGTATCTCCCCGGCGCAGCATACGCCCATAATTATACTGCCCTGCCTGAGAGAACTTCGCCGCGCTGTCCGCCAACTTTAGATACCGTATCGTTTCCGGATAGCCTTGCAGGAACTTTTCACGCTCAGCCGTAAAAATACCCTCGTCATCCCGAAAAACTACGCCGTTTGACACTGCGGCCAGCGCATAATCCGGCGTCTCCCGCCAGTCGATATGCTCATAGTCCGGCGCTCCCGTTATCCTCCGGAAAAACTCAGGAATCGTAAACACGCCCCGCCTTTCCCGCCTTGCTTTTCCGTTCATGCGCCGGTAGCCCTGAAAGGTATCCGGCAGCCCGTCATAGGCTTCCTCCAGGGCTTTCCCGATAGCGCCATAGGTCTCCTCCGTCACCCACATGCAAAATTCCGCTCCCCAGTCGTGGTCTCTGGAGCTGATGTCGTCATATCCAAAACAATCGGAGCCCTTGCCCGCAAGCCCCACGGCAATCTTCCCCTCATAATCCGGGAAATTTTCCGCGATCATGGCGCGCCCGCATTGCTCATAAAACGCCCGGCTAATTTCCATTCCCTGCCTGTCATCCATGTCTTTCCGGTCATCCGTCCCGTCCGCCGCAGCCTCTCTATCGCCCAACTCTCCCGCGTCGGCCTCCCCGGACTCTGTCGCCGCCCGGCACGCCTCCGCATTCTCCTTCAGTCTCTCATAAAACTCATTGCGCCCCAGATTGCGCTCCATGAGAACCATTGCCCGCTCAAAGAGCTGTTGCGCCCGGGCGTATTCCTTTTTTTGATAATAGTAGGTGGCAAGCGCCGATAACGCCGCGCCATAATGGGCGTCCGCAAGCCCCATGGCCTCGAATTCCTCCATGGATTTCTCCGCGTAGGCGCGCGCCTCCTCCGCCTCCCCGGTATGCAGACAGGTGGTGGCGAGATTGGCATGGGTCACGGCAATCTCAAAATCCACACCGCTCCTCTTTTCCACAATGCCAAGAGCTCTGAGCAGACTCTCCTTGGCCTTGGGAAACTGCCCCAGCTCCTGATAGAGCAGACTCAGATTATTTTCCAGACTGGCCGCCAGCATATCATCCGGCTCAAGCCTTGCGTCATAAATCTCCCGAACCTGAAGATACAGCTCCAGCGAGTCCTCCAGCCGCCCGCCGGCCCGATAGGCATTCGCCACATTCAAAAGAGTGGTCGCATAGGGAATCGTGCCGGAAAGTCCCATGCGCTCCGCAAGCCCCATGCACTGCCCTGCAATGGCATAGGAATCCTCCACCCGGCTGGTCTCCCGATAATACCCCAAAAGCTCGTTCAAAAGCTGCAGCAGACCCTCATCATCCCCGGCAGCCACCGCCTCCACTATGGCGCCCTGCATAAGCTTCTCCGCCTGAGCTCCCTGATTTTGGCTGTAATACTCGTCTACCTTCTGCAGCACAGCTGCCACGCTCATCTCATTTTCCATCCGCACACCTGCTCCCTGTCTCTATTCCAAATTCCTTATCGCCCTGTTGATATCCTTTCTCAGCGTTCCCCAATCCCGCCCTCGCCCGGCAATCGATGCAATGGTAATTATAATAAATATAACTATACACATGTTTTTGTACAGGACATGCATTGTCACATGGGGAGTCGAACCCCTAAGGGACTGCCCGAGTCCCTACCAGCGTTACGGCACATTCTCTGCCGATGGAGATACATCCGCCCTGCCGGACTACCTTCTGTATTATAATAACTCCGTTGTCCAATTTAATTCCTGAAGCCTTTCATCGGTCTCACGCAATTCCCTGGACAGGGCATCCACCTTTTTCTGGATTTCATTCACCGGCACCGTGCTCCTGATCTTAATCTCAGAATGCGTCAGACGATTCACCTTATTGCTGGCATTGTCCAGAAAATTCCGCATAATCTGAACCTTGCTTTTCAGGCAATCCCTGTGGGCGAGAAGCTCCGTTATGGTCTTTCCCTCATGGATTGTCCGGCTGTTTGTCAGATTGATCCTCGCTATCAGCTCCTCCATCCTGCTCACGACCCGATCCAGCTCCTCCATCAGCTCGCCGGGCAGCTCCGAAGGTACCTCCCCGTCCTGCACCTTAGAATTATTATTAAGCCGGATACCCAGCTCAGACAGCCGCCTCTGTAAATCAGCCCTCTCCGATAACGCTGTCGCCAGTTTCATAATTTACACCTCCCATATTTTTCATTTTAAAAGACTTATGAAGCGGCAATGCCATTCATAAGCCTTTTGTATGAGGAATCGTCAGCCGCCTGCAAGCTGCAGTATCTTCTGCATATCGGCAATCAACTCCTTGGAATACTGTTCCGCCTTCCTGTATATCTGTTCTGCCTCCCCATAATTCTCACAGCTTATGGCATTCATGACAGCCGAACCAAACTGGTGGAATTTCTGGTGCTTTGCGCCCAAACCGTCCCATATGGGCAAAACTCCCGGGATTTGAGGCGTCATGGCATAATAGAAATGTCCGAAACCACATTTAGAAGAATCAAGCTGCAGGGGGATAATCTTCCGCCCGTCCACCATTTTCTTCAGGTTGCCCAGCCATGTGTGATGCGCCGAGATTGCGCTGCTCATATACTGGGCAAACTCTTTGTTTTCCAAATGGAAAAAGGCGTCCTTCGTCATCTCGCCCATCTGCTTTACGGTATCATCCAGCGTCTTTTCAATCTTGACCACCGGCTCAGCCGCCTGACGCAAATCCTGTCCCACCTGACGCATAAAGTTTGTGCTGCTGACAATCTGGTTTTCCATCTCCGTCATGGAACTGCTGATCTCCTCGCTGACCGCCGCGATAGAGGCAACCGATTCATTCACCTTTGACACAGCGCTCTGACTCGCGTTATTCAGCTCCCATACATTCTTGATCTTATCCGTTATGGCATCAAGGGCGTCAACGGTATTGGCAGCGCTCTTTGAGCTCTTCTTCGAGGCAATCTTCATGTTTTCCACAAACTCGCCCATGCTCTTTGTCATCTCCTGCGTCTTCTCCGCCAGCTCCCGGATTTCCTTCGCCACCACGGCAAAGCCCCGTCCCGCCTCACCGGCTCTCGCCGCCTCCACGGAGGCATTCAGCGCCAGCAGATTGGTCTGCATGGATATCGTGTCCACTCCGGAGATAACCTCGCTCATGCGGTCAATCACATGAAACAGCTCCTCCATATCCTGCTGCATCTCGCCGGAGACATTAATCGCCTGATTGGAGAGCTCCTTGATGACAGTCAGTTCGCTCTGACCCGCCTCAATCTTACGGTATACCTCATCCGTATCCTCGGAGACCTTGATAATGGTGTTGGTCATCTCTTCATGCTGATTGCTGGAATTCCCGGTCATATAGCCGCCCGAGGCACTGGTTCCGAAAATGGACGCCGTCGCCTTCTCTATGCTCCGGGATATGTCCATAATCGTCTCCGTCTGATGATGCAGTGTCAGATCAAGAGAACTGATTTGCATGACAGCCTGTATGTTTTTGTCAAAAATTTCCGCAAACTGCCTTCTGCCCCTCACTAACCGCTGATATATGCCGTTCAGCTCCGGCTCCGCGGAATAATCGGCTGCCTTCAGCTCTGAAACAGCTTTCATTAGTACTGCTTTCTTCTGTCCTAACGCCATCCATTTACCCTCTTTCCTGTTTGTGATGATACGGATATGGTTATTGTATCATATTTATTTTATCATACTGGATTTGCGGCATTTTGAAAAGCTTTTTCGTAAAAAACTTTGCCGCTTTTTATGAAATTTTTTACGGCGCTTCCTGCCGTCCGCGCAGTGCAAGCAGATTGCGCCGTACAGTCCGGGTCGTCTCATGCTCCTCCCCCAATACCTTTTCGCATAGGGGCAGAACTTTTTCATATAATGCTTCCGCCTCCTGATATCTGCCCTGCTCCATACACACATAAGCCAAATCATTATAAATAGAAATCGTATGGGGATGCTGTGCGCCAAAGGCGGTCTCATGTACAGTCAGCGCCACCCTATATAGTTTTTCCGCTTCCTGATACCTGCCCTGCTCTTGATATACAGACGCCAGGTTATTATACACCGTAGCCGTGTCAGGGTGATTCTCTCCTAATGTATGCTCATATATGCTCTGCGCTCTCCGATAAAACTCCTCTGCCTTCTGATATTGCCCCTGTCCCTGATAGATACCGGCTAAATTATTGTAGATGCTGGCTGTATTCGGATGATTCTCCCCAAGAATTTTTTGACGAATAGCCAACGCCTTCTCCAGCAGCGCCTCCGCCTCCGGCTGCCTTCCCTGCGCTTCGTACACAAAAGCCAGATTATTATAGCTGACCACGGTATCCGCATGAGCCTCACCCAAAACCTTTTTCCGGATGGACAACACTCTCTGATACAGCTCCTCCGCCTCCTGATATCTCCCCTGCAGCTCATACAGAGCTGCCAGATTATGATAGCTGCCCGTCGTATCCGGATGGTTCTCCCCTAAAATTTCTCTGCGGATATCCAGTCCCTTCCGAATCAATTCTTCCGCCTCGTGATATCTCCCCTGCCTCATATAAACTATAGCTAAGTCACTATAGCATTTTGCTGTGTCCGGATGCGCCTCGCCCAATGTCCGCCGGCATATGTCCAGGGCATGGCGGCACCATTGCTCCGCCTTTGCATATTCTCCTAATTCTTTCGATACCGCCGCCAGCTCCAGATAGACCTCTACTATCTCCGGATGTTCTGCTCCCAAAAATCTTGTTCGAACCTCCCGCGCATAAGACAACAATCTCCTGCATTTGTCATACTCCGCCCTATCATACGCTTCCCGAGCCTGCATAACTATAGTATAGGTCTCACCCAGCTTCAGCATAACATCGATATTTTCCCAGCGTGTCTGCGGCACCGTCTCCTTATCGGGCAAAACCTCTGAAGGCTCTTCCTGCCTTACCTCCTCATTGTCGAAACAAATCCGCATCTTGATAAACGAATAGAAATCATACGCCCCGGTGGCAAGTCTGTCATCCCCTCCGGGTGTCGTGAGAAAAATCAGATTTTTCCCTAAACCGGCTAAAATATCCCTGCTGAAATTCAAGCGTCCCAAATCCTGTTCATCCTGTATGGCAAGCTGGAAATTGACGATCAAAAAAGTCTGTGTCTCCGGGAAGGACGCAATCCACCCCTCAAGCTCCTGCGCAGAATAAACGCCCGGATGCCGCCTGTAGTCATATATCTGTACCGTTCCCCGCCTGTAGACTGCCGCAATCTCCCGCTGGTCCGCCTCCCTGGCCACCACCAGAAAAAGCCCTGACTCCGATTTATTCAGAATCCAGCCAATCGTCTGATAGCCCTCCTGATTACTCCCGGACATCCCGAATCAACCCCTGTTCTTCCAAAAATCGCGCAACCAGAGGATGGACATTATGCCACCTCTTTCCGTTATACTCGAGCACCACCGATGCCTGAAGCATTTTTAAGAGCATTTCCTTATCTTCAATCAGTTCCTTATTCCCCTGGTATATATTCAGCAGAAAATCATAATCCTTTCTCTCAATCCGCCTGGTCAGAGAGGTCTTTAACTCTTCCAGCGCCCGTTCTGCGTCCTCCATGGAGATGACGGCGCTGTTTCTGCGCTCCGCCCTTTTCGCAGACATATTGATGGCATGGAACAAATCCCGCAGAGAACCTCCCGTATATCGGATTAAGCGCTCCAGCACATTCTCCTCAAACAGCTCCAACTTGGCGCGCTTTTCCACGATTTCCCGTATCACCGCAATCCCCTTATCAAAAGGCCGTCCCTCTATCGTCTCGATTTTGATCATCGGCAGCGTCCTTGTTATAAAATACCCCTCCAATGCGGAAAATCTGGTATCGTAAGAAAGTCCGATGGGAAAGGTATAAATCACCGGAAACGACATGCCGGAGAGAATTGCCGCGTAATTATAAAATACCTTCCACGCGTCATCCGGATTTAACTTATCCAAATCTTCAAAGATAATAATCGGATTTTTTCCCTCCGTCTTTTGCCTGATTTCCTCTGCCACACGCCCCAGCAGGGCAATCCACTCACTGGAACGCACACTGATCCTTTTCCGATATTCCTTTCTCGTCTCTTCATTGTACTTTAAATCCGCTTTGATCTTCACAAATATATCCAGAATCTTTAGAATTCCCGGCGTGTCTGCGGAAAATCCCGCTTCCATGTCAGCCGTCTCCTCCTTCCGGGATACAGTGGTCTCCAAGCCCTCCGCCCAGAAATTCATAATTTCCGCAAGCGTGCCCCTGTCTATCCTGCAATCACATTCCTCTGCAATCTGCAGCAAGGCTTCGCCCATCAGAATAAAGAGATCGGAATATACAATATTAAACAGATCCAAATCCATACTACAGGTAATCGTCTTTACCTTATAGCCCTTTGCGGCAAAATCCGCCGACATCCGGTTCAGTTCCGTGCTCTTACCGCACCCCTTATGCCCCAGCAGCAGGAATGCCTTGTGCTCGCCTGCCTCTCTACAGATATCGGCAATATCCTCAATAGGCGAACTATATTTGTCGCTCATGCGATATTCCATTGTATCACTGCAATAAAATTTCTGCATTTGCTCCGACTTTAACGGCTCCGGTGAAAACGCATTTAATATTTCAAATATCTGGCATGCATACTGCATTCCTATACCTCCCATCCGTCTCAAAACACATTCTAAACGCTGTATTTGTTCTCATTATATATGATATATAAGCTTTTAGCAAAAGCTTTTTAGCGCTTTCTCGCCGTCCGCAGCACCCGTTCCACCGCCGCCTCCGCGTGTACGGGCAGCTCTCCGGGAATCTGAGCCGCAGTCCCCTCCGGCTGTCCCGCGCCCTCATCAAAGGTCTGCAGAGCATATCTGGCCAGCAATTCCGAGACGCGCCCCCTCTCTATGGAATCCTCCGTGCCGAAAACAATAACGACCAAATCATGCTCCTGCCCTCCATCACCCGCGCTAAGGGATGTAACCAGACAGGCTCCGGCCTTGTTGGTCGTCCCGGTCTTCAGGCCGGTGACTCCGGGCAGATTGTGCAGAAGCGGGTTGGTATTGCGCACCTCAATACCCAGGGACGGCAAAACAGCGCTCTCCAGAGCAGTGATGTCCGTAACCTGGGGATAAACCTTTAGAAGATAAGCCGTCAGCCGGAACATATCCTCGGCGCTCATGCGGTTCTGCCGCTTCGAGGGGATCATGTCCTCCGTATAGACGGGCAGACCATTGCTGTTAAAAAAGCTTGCCTGAGAAAGTCCCAGCTCCAACGCTTTCTGATTCATCCTCTGAACGAAAGCCTCCTCCGAACCGGCGACAGCCTCCGCCAGACACAGAGCGCATTCATTGCTGGAGGGCAAAAGGGCGCCCGTCAGGGCATCCTGTACCGTAAGCTGTTCCCCGGCCTTCAATGAAATCACTCCATCGTCCGAGCCGGACAACGCCTCAGCTGCGTCCGAGATGGTGACATACTCCTCAAGCGTAAGCTCTCCTGCCGAAACAGCGTCCATAACCAGCAGACAGGTCATAAGCTTGGAGGTGCTGGCTATCGGATAGGATATATCAGACTGATACCGGTAATAAATCTCCCCGGTGACGGCATCTCCCACCAGCACGCCGTTGACACCGTAAAAATAACCGCTTTGTTCCAGAGCAGCCGGAGAGACACGGAAAGGCTCCTGTGTGCGTATCTGCAGGGAATCCTCTCCCGGCACAGCGATATCCACATCCAGAATCATGGCAATATCCGCAGCCATCATAAAACAATCGTAATAGCCGGAGGACAGACGCATGATCAAGGTAAAATAAGATACCGCCTGTCCATTTACCTTAAATTCATTGCGGCGCAGAGAAATAACCGGGTTCTTGTCATTCTCCCAGGGAATATTTTCCTCTCCCACAGGCGTGTAGTCACTTCCCAGGTTCAATGCGATGGTATTTTTCGTGACTGCCAGCGAGAAGGACTTGTCCGTGCCCTTCAGCACCATGGCTATATCTCTCAGAGACAGATATGTGTTGTGATCGTAGTCATAATCCAGAGTTTTTACAATATAAGCGTCTCCGGAATCCGCCTGTACCTGACAGCTTCCGGGAATTTCATAGTCTGCCGCCGCCCGGAGCGGCAGGGCGGAACATGTCAGGACTGCAGACAGGATAAGAGCAATTGCTTTTTTTCGAATTATTTTCTTTTGGATTATTTTCTTTTGGATTATTTTTCTAAAATCCGCCTTCATAAAATCTCCCTTATTTTAATGTATCTAAAGTATATATCAGGGGATACCGATTCAAAAATGAACCAGAGGAAACGGAGTCGGTCTCCCCCGATATGATCAGCCTGGAGCCCTCCCGAATATAATATTCTGACTTTACGGCAGCCTGGTCGGCATCAAACTGTCTGGTCAGAATCCCCTCCTCAGTCTGATAGGTTCCGCCGCCGTCATACTGAGCCTGCAGCTCTTCCATGGAAGGCAGCAGGGCAGGGGCGCAAGACATCAGATAAGAGACTGTGGACATCCCAAAGGTCTCGACCACAAGCGCTTCGACGGATTCCTCGTCCAGCTCTCCCTCATAGCCGGCCATGCGCAGCCGCTCAGCCAAAAGCTCCCGAAAAGCCCGGGCAAACGACTCATAGGCAGCCTGATTACAGGCATCATAGCTTTCCGGCAGGACATTGCAGCAAAAAGTCCCCTCCGAGGAAGCAGTCTGTTCCAAGGTCAGATTGACCTGTACGGTCAAGCCCTGCATATAAGCCTCCGTATCCTCCAGCGAGACAGAGACGGCCTCTATATCCTGCAGCCAGCCGAGAGCCGCGGCGGCAGCCTGCTCTGTCATATCCAGATTTGCAGTCCATTCCCCGGACAGATTCCCGTCGCCGGATGCGAAAAAATGCAGATACGCCAAAATGACGGTAGAGATGCTTAAGCTCAGCAGCAATAGGGCAAATATGGTATTTTTTATATTTTTCTCCATAGAGCTCCCTTTCCTAAAACTGCCGGCTCACTCCGGCAGACTCTCACTGACGCACAGCGCCCCATACCCCACCCGCGCGTTTGGATACCCTTCCTCGCCTCTCAATGGTCTGGCTCCCGCCCGGAAATAGGCCTTCACCTTCTCTCCGTACAAAAATGGGTCGTTGCCCCGCACAATCCCCCATTCCATCAAAAGCGCCGCAGCTCCGGCAGCGATGGGCGTGGCAAAAGAGGTTCCAGTCACCGGCGTATAGCCGCCATACAAATCCGGAGCCCGGACTCCCACGCCCGGAGCTACGATATCCGGCTTGACCAGCCCCGCCGTCACCACCCCTATGGTTCGATCCCTGTCGGCGTAACCCCTGCCGGAAAAGTCCGCATAGGCGTCATAAACCGTGTCATAAGCCCCCACGGTGATCACCTTTGCCGCCGTGGAGGGAATGGTCAGGCTCACCTGAGGCGTGGGCTCATAGAAAAAGGTGCCCGCGTTGCGCGTCGCACTGTCCGAGAGATATAAATAATATTGCCCCGTCACCACATGCACAGGTTCCAGAAGCAAGGTCCAGATTCCGCTCCCGATATAATTGCCCGTACCTGGCAAAAACTCCAGATAAAGCTCCTTTGCCACCGCATAGGGCGCGGGCTCCCCCTGATACGCCAAAATTTTGGTCTGTTCCAAATTGAGGGTGAACTTTCCGCCGTTTACCGGAGCGGTGAGCTCCGCACGCCTACCGCCCGGCGCAATCAGATACACCCGGTACTCGTCGGTATAATTCTGCCAGAGCTGCACCCGGAGATTCTGTTCATAGCTTGCCACGGCAATCTCCACACGGGCGTCCTGCAAAGCCCCTCTGCCGAGAGTGCCGCCGTAGACGCTGCCCGCCACATGCCCTCCGGAGGCTCCCTCATTGCCGCTGCCCACGCAGATTACCGTGCGCCCGATCTCCGCGGCATTGTCGAGAAAGCGCTCCAGCAGCGAACTGCCGTCATGCGCGCCATAGCTGTTTCCAAAGCTCAGATTTATCACCAGCGGCATCTGTAGCTCCTGCGCCCTCCGCAAGCCCCATGTCACCGCCCGCATCAGCTCCGTAGTCCGGGGAAATCCCAGTGCATCCGGCACCCCCAGCTTGACAATCAAAAGCTCTGCGTCGGGAGCGGCTCCCAGATATTCCGCCGCCGGATTGGAACCGGCTGCAATGCCCGCCACCGCCGTGCCATGTCCGCTCACGTCGATACTGGGCAGAAGCGTAAACTGCTCCTGCGCATTCTCCGTCTGCAGTGCCTCGTCAATCTGCTCCGCATCATACTCCACTCCCACGCGAAAACCCTCCGGCGGATTTCTGCCCTCCCCGGGAAGCAGCGTCTGATCCCACAGATAGCGGATTCGCGTGCGGCCTCTGGAATCCTGAAAATCCCTTCTCTTCCAGTCAATACCGCTGTCCGCCACTAAAATCAACACTCCCCGCCCCGTCAGATAGGGCGAGCCCAGCATCACCGGCGCAAAGCAGCTGCTGCTTCCCACGCCGGTTTCCAGCGCATAATAATAGCGCTTCGGCTTCTCCACATACTCCACCTGCTCCAGCATGGTGACGGCATCCACCAGATTTTCCGGCACCGTAAGTATGGCATAGCCCGCTATCAGATACTCCACGCCTATCGTCCCGGAAATCCCGGACACAGCCCCCTCCAAATCTCCATGATATTTTACAATGAGCTCCCAGCTTCTGGTGGCGGCCTGAAAGCCCACGTTCAAATCGCCCGTGCGCGCCCGCTCCTGCTCGTCTGTCTCCAGCGCCAGATTCAGTATATTCTCCCGCTTCTGATTCATATACACCCCGAAAAGTCACTTTCCCATCGTAATACTCTATGCATCAGGGTGCAAAACGGCGCCTGTTTTCTCCATTCTCCTACTCTCCAAAAAACTCCTGTAATACCCGCAGCGCATATGCGGTGTCCCGCACGCCTCCCGTCTCCACCGCAGAGTGCATGGCAAGCTGCGGCAATCCGATATCCACAGAATCCACCGACACATGGGCTGCGGAAATATTGCCCAGTGTGGAGCCCCCGGCAATATCGGAGCGGTTCGCATAGGTCTGATAGGGCACCCCCGCCCGCATACACAGGCTCTTCATCCGCGCCCCCGACACCGCATCAGTGGTATATTTCTGGCTGCCGTGATATTTGATGACAATCCCCCCGTTCAGATAAGGTCTGTTGGTAGGGTCAGAAAGCTCCGGATGATTGGGATGCACCGCGTGGGCATTGTCCGCTGAAATCAGAAAGCTCCCCGCAAGCATACGGTTTCTCAGGCATACGCCTCCCAGCCCATCCTCCTGACCCGCCAGGTCATTGCACACCCGCGCCACCACATCCTCCAGAAAAGTAGAATCCGCCCCCTGTCTGGTGCCGCTCCCGACCTCCTCATTGTCAAACACCGCACAGAGGGAGATGTACTCTCTGGGAACACTGGTGAGAAGTGCCTGCATGGAAGCATACACGCACTGCAGGTCGTCCAGTCTGGGCGAGAGTACAAATTCCCCCTCCCTGCCAAAGATGCGCCCCTTATCCCGCACATAGAGAAACAAATCCTGCCCCAGAATCGCTTCCGGTTTCACGCCCGCAGCCTCTGCAACCTGCTCTCTCAACAGCTCCTGCACATCGCCGCTGCCGCCGCACTCCCCATAGAGGGGCAGCATATCCGTCTGCGGATTGTATTCCACACCCTTGTTCATATCCCGGTTCATATGGATTGCCACGTTGGGAATCACCAGCAAGTCCGTATCCAGATTGACCAGTTTAGTCAATATGCTTCTCCCGCCGCGAGCCTCCCCGGCGTCCCCACACACCGTCACCCTTCCTGCCACGGACAGGGGGCGGTCCAGCCAGGTGGAGAGTATCATCCCGCCGTATTTTTCCGTATTCAGGCGCACATAGCGCTTTTCCGCCTCCATCTCCGGGCGCTCCTTGATTTTAAACGTGGGAGAATCGCTGTGGGAGGCCGCCATGTGAAATCCCTTAAGCTCCCCCTCCGGTATCCGAAAGGCGATTATCGAAGAATCATTTCGGGTCACATAATAATTTCCTCCCGCGCACACCTGCCAGTCCCTGCGCTCGTCAAGCTCCTGAAATCCCGCTGCCGCCAGCCTCTCCTTCAAATTCGCAATCACATGAAAACAACTGGGACTCTTTTCAATAAAGGAGAGCATCTCCCTGCAGACCTCTATATCCATACCTTCCATCTTTCCTCTCATTCCGCCGCCACGCAGCATGTTCCGTTTTATTGTCCGCACAATTTCTGACGCCGATTCCTACACCCGACAACAGGTCTATTGTCTGTATACAATCCCTTCAGCCAGCGCCTCCGCCTTTTCGCGTCCGCAGAAAATCCCTGCCACAGCCAGTCCGAAGTCGATGGCCGTGCCCATTCCTCTGGAGGTTATCACATTTCCGTCAATCTCCACAGGACCCGCAGTGACCGTAGCTCCCTCCAGATGACTCTCAAAGCTGGGATAACAGCAGGCTCTTCGACCTCTCAGAATTCCCTTATGCCCAAAGATACTGGGGGCTGCACAGATTGCGCCGACATACTTTCCGGCCTCGTAAAAAGCGTCTATCTGCGCCATCAGCGGAGCATGCGCCTCCAGATTCTTCGTCCCCTCGCCGCCACCGGGCAAAAGCAGCATGTCATAATTTGCAAAATCCGCCTGTGAATAAGTCCTGTCCATCCTGACCACAATACCGTGAGACCCCTCCACGGCGGACTCCTCCGTCACGGACACCATATCAATCTCCAGCCCCAGCCTGCGGCAGATATCCACCACCGCCAACGCCTCTATCTCTTCATACCCTTTTGCAAAAAAAATCCCGATTTTACTCATTTCATTTCCTCCGTCTTCTCATATTTTAGGTTTACTCAACACCCTCTCACACTCCCAGTATACACGTTTTCCCTTTTTCTTTCAACTTATCCGTCCATTATCCGTCTAATCCGCCGCCTCTGTGCAAAAGCTCTTTCAAATTATTATGACCTCCTGTATAATATAACTGCATCCGGTATGATTAGACAGCACAACCGCCAAGGAGGTTCTCATGAATAGAAACATTTTCACACAGGCTTTCCCGCAGCTTTTCAAAAGAAAGCGTCAAATATCTCTGGGGCTGATAGCCGCCCTGCTGTTTACCTCCTGCGCAAAACCACAGCAGGATAACGGACACGGCGCCGATGCGAGCGCTCCCACAAAAGACGAATACACGCTTCTGACAGACACGACGCTGGAGGGCGGCGGAGAAACCTTTTTCAGGAGTACGCAGCTTGCCGCGGACGGGAAGATTTACTGCGGTCTGTATTCCTATGATGAGCAGACTCAGAGCTCCCTGGAAAAAATCCTCACCTTTTCCGCCGAAGGCGCATTTCTGGAGGAGACCACTCTGCCTCTGGGCAATACCCGGGACTCCGTGAAATGGTATGCGGACAGCTCTCAGAATCTGTATATAGCCGCCCGTGAAAATACGGAGGCTTCCAAAACCTCTGACGTTCCCTTGCGTCTGTACAAATTCGACCCTGCGGGAAATCTGTGCTATCAACAGGAATTCACCGGATTATGGGACTACACCTCACAAAACATATACCTCAACGACCTATGCGTAGACCAAACCGGTCAACTGTATCTCCTTCTCCCGGACACTGTCCTCCTGTTCAAGGCGGACGGCTCCTTCCACGGCAGCATTGAGAGCGGACAGACATCCTTCCAGTCCCTTGCGGCCGGGACGGACGATACCGTCTGGCTTCTCTGCCGGTCCGGGAGCGGCGGCTATGAGCTTGCAAGGATAGACTATGCCGGCAAACAAGCCCCCGTCATCCATGATACGCTCCCGGAAGCTGACCACAACCGTGCCGTCGTCTGTGACGAAACGCGGTTTCTGTTCTCCACGCCGGTCGGTCCCTGCCTGTATCAGGGGGAAAACAGCGCGCAGAGTCTCCTGTTTTCCTGGCTGGATCAAAATCTCCTGAGCGCCTCCGTGCGCAACTTCGGGATGACCGAGGACAGAACGCTGATTCTCCTTGCAGACGAGAAGGAAAACGGCAGCCAGGTCACACGTTTACTGCGCTTTGCCCCTCAAAGTTCCTCACAAAATGCTGCGCAAAATCCCTCCGGAGCGCCAAATTCCTCCGAAGCACAACGCAGCACAGCTTCAAATCCGAATCCGGATTCCCAAAAAACTGTGCTCACGCTGGCTGCCATACAGCTGAGCTATCAGGAAAATGAGGCGATTGTAAACTTTAACCGCAGCAGTGAAAAATATCGCATAGAAGCAGTGGAATATCTTTCCACCACTGCCTCTCATACCAACCAGGACATTGATGACGCGCGCGCTAAAATGGAAATGGACATGGCTCTGGACACCAAGGGCTATGACATCATCTCCCTCAATAATCTGAACGTGACTAATCTGGCGGAAAAAGGCATGTTTGAGGATTTATATCCGTTTCTTGACGAGAGCAGTGTCCTTGACCGGGAAGACTTTTTCGAGAGTATTCTGACTGCGTACACAATAGATGACAAGCTTATAGCCATTCCGGACAAGGTTTTCATAAGCGCGCTCATCGGGAAAAAAGCAGATTTTGGAGAGCAGCACGGCTGGACATTGCGGGAGCTTTTGGACTATGGCAGGGCACATCCCGAGACTCCCCGCCTGTTTTGCACAGAGCGTCAGTCTCTCGCCGCATCAGTTCTTTTATCCTATGGAACTGACAGCTTTATCCGCATGGAGGGCGGGGTGATAGCATTTGACGAAGAGACCTGCAGAGATGTTCTGGAGCTGCTGAAAGCCCATGGGGACACTACCTTTCAGATTCCCAGAGCCAATCTCCTCCAACGTGGAGAATCGCTTCTGCTACACTCCTATATACACACTTTTGACGAACCACAGTATCTCCGCGCTCTGTTCGGCGAGCCGGTGACCTACCTCGGCTATCCCGACCCAGCGGGGAATTGCCGCCTGCGCTACACAGGGGAGACGGAATACGCAGTCAGCTCCCGTTCCGACTGCAAGGAAGGGGCTTGGGAATATCTCGAATTTTTCCTGAATAATTCCACATCCGACACGATTTTTCCCTCGCAAAAATCCCGGTTTGAAGAAATGGCGCAGCGCCAGCTCACGGAGCAATATGTGCGGGATGAAGCGGGAAATATTGCATTGGATCAAAACGGAAATCCCAAACTGACTTCCACCAAAACTACCAACGAGGGCAGCGGCGAAGAACTCTGGAGCTTTACTTATGGTCCCATTACACAGGAGGATGTGGACTGGGTGCGGGAAATGCTCGAAAGCAGCGGCGGCGTATGGCAGACCGTTGACAACACTGTCCTTTACCAGACCACTATGGAAGAGGGCGCCGCTTACTTTTCGGGGCAAAAGCCCATAGGCGCCGTGACGGATATCCTGAAAAACCGGCTCTCACTCTACCTGTCGGAATAAAACCGTAATAAAACGCCGCTTTTGCACTTGGATTTTCCCTTCCGCTGTGCTATAATATGTTGAACTGCAGAAGCATATCTCGCAGTAAGGCTACGCCAGAGTAATTTACAGTTGAGGTACGACCATGGAAATCGAACGGAAATTTCTAATCAAATCACTCCCTGCAGATTTGGAGCAATATCCCTGTCTGCACATTGAACAAGCTTACCTGAACATCAACCCGGTGGTGCGTGTGCGCAAGGAAAACGAACATTATTACATGACCTATAAAGGCGATGGTATGATGGCGCGTGAGGAGAGCAACATGGCGCTGAACAAGGAATCCTATTACCATCTGAGAGACAAGGCGGACGGCAATATCATCTCCAAGAAACGCTACCTGATTCCCCTTGAACACCCGGGCTTTCACGACGGATTCCCGGCACCCCCCGAGGATTACAGCCTCACTATTGAACTGGATGTATTTGACCCGCCCTTCGCACCGTTAGTCATGGTGGAGGTAGAATTTTTAAGCCGCGAAGCCGCGGAAGCCTTCCTTCCGCCCGAATGGTTCGGCGAGGAGGTCACCTACTGCAAGGCATATCACAATTCCTACATGGCGTGTCAGAAATTTTAACACAGCCTGATATCAATAAAAATTCCATTTTGTCGGACAACAGCTCGTCAGACAAAATGGAATTTTTTAATGGCAGGGAATCATACAATTCTCCAAGCTACCGTCAGGCCTTATCCTCCCCGGCAGAGCCCTGATTAGCAGATACCTGACCGGCTGCCTTGCCGCCCAAAAAGCCTGCCAGCACCGCGGACAGATCCACCCCGGTTGACTCCTTCAAACCATCCGTCACCTGCACTACCGTACCCATGACATCCTTCATCAGCTTGGCGGAATTGCCGTCGCCGTACATCGTGATCTTATCCACATTCGCCAGAGGCGTAGCGGCATTCTTCACCACCTCGGGCAATGCCTTAAAGTACATCTCCAGCACGGCTGCCTCGCCCATCTTGGTCATAGCCTCAGCCTTCTTCTCGATACCTTCCGCCTCAGCCAGAGCCTTGGCCCGAATGGCCTCAGCCTCCGCAACACCCTTGGCGCGGATACCCTGAGCCTCCTGCTCCATGGTAAACTTCTGTGCCTCTGCGGTAGCTCTCAGAGCCTCCGCTTCCTTCTCTTTCTCAAACTTCTCAGCCTCGGCGTTCTTCTGACGCTCAAAGAGCTGCGCCTCGGAATTTCTCTGGATCTCATAGAGCTGCGCGTCAGCCTTCTGCTGTCTCGCAAACTTCTCAGCCTCAGCCTTCTTCTTAATCTCCGCATCCAGAGCCTGCTCCATTACCTCGGCTTCCTTCTGCTTTAAGAGGATCTCCTTCTCCTGTCTCGCAATGTTGGCGTCGGCAGTGGCAATCTCCACGGATTTACGCTCAGACTCCTGCTGGATCTGATAAGCGGCGTCTGCGATAGCCCGCTTGGTATCAGCCGCCTTCTGCAGCTCCGCCTGAGTGATTGCCAGCTCGTTTGCCTTCTGGGCGATCAGCGTGTCCGCATTAATCTTCGCCTCCTGAGCCTCCCGCTCCGCATTGACCTGTACGATGGATTTTTCCTTCTGGGCTCTGGCCTGTGCGTTGGCAATCTCCAGCTCGCTGGACACCTGCGCATCGTTTGCCTCCTTGCGGGCATTGGCCTGAGCCTTGGCAATCTCCTTCTCGCTCTCCGCCCTGGAGATAGCCGCGTTCTTCTGAATCTTTACGATATTGTCCACACCGAGGTTCTCGATAACTCCGTTGCCGTCCACGAAATTCTGCACATTAAAGCTGACGATGTCCAGACCCATGGCAGCCAGATCCGGCTCGGCATTCTCCTTCACCAGCGTGGCAAACTTCTGGCGGTCGGAAACCATTTCCTCCAGAGCCATCTTACCTACGATTTCACGGACATTGCCCTCCAGAACCTCTCTCGCCACACGGGCGATGTACTCCGGCTTCTTGTTCAGGAAATTCTGCGCAGCCAGACGCAATGTGTCCGCCTTGTCGCTGATCTTGACATTGACGGTGGCGTCCACATTGATATTGATGTAGTCCGCAGTGGGCACGGCATTGGATGTCTTTACGTCGATGGGAATCAGCTGCAGGTTCAGCTCATCCTTCCTCTCCAGAAAAGGAATCTTCACCCCCGCCTTACCGATGAGCACCTTGGGGTTGCGGCGCAGACCGGAAATGATGATTGCCGTGTCCGGCGAAGCCTTCACATACCCGCTCAAAATAATAATGAGCAGGAAAATCACCGCCACCACAATGGCGCCCGCAGTAAAAATGAATGATAAATCAGGCATACTCTCTCCTCCTTAAAGGTATATTATTGAAAGTCAAAGCTTTTCAATCCTTGGTACACTATATTACCGGAAGCCTCAAATCCTTCCATACAATTTTGTCAACTTATAAATCCGCTTTGCCAGCTTGTGAGACAAGGCCTTGGAATCCATGCGCCATTTCCAGTTCTCGCCCAGAGTGGATGGAATATTGATGCGGGCGGAGTTGTCCAATTCCAGCCAGTCCTGCATCGGAATGATCACCGTGTCCGCCACACTGGCCATTCCTGCCCGGATAACCTCCCTGCACAGATCCCTGTCCTTCTTACAGTGCAGATATTTCTTTAAAAACCGGATATCCCTGGCGGGCATCTGCTTCAGAAAGCCTGCCATAGTGTCATTGTCGTGAGTTCCCGTGTAAACCACACAGTTTTTGTCATAGCGATAGGGCAGATACTCGCTCTCCCCGTCGGCCTCAAAGGCAAACTGTAAAATCTTCATATTGGGGAAACCAGTCTTTTTCACCAGCTTCCGCACACTGTCCGTCATAAAGCCCAAATCCTCGGCAATCACCTTCTTTTTGCCAAGCCGCTTCTTCATCACCGCAAACAAATCATATCCGGGACCCTTGAGCCACTGACCACCCACCGCCGTGGTATCGCCGTAGGGCACCGCCCAATACTCGTCAAATCCCCGGAAATGGTCGATGCGCACCACATCATAGAGCTCAAAGCACTGGGCAAAACGCCTCATCCACCACTCATATCCTGTTTTTTTATGATACTCCCAGTCGTAGAGCGGATTCCCCCAGAGTTGTCCAAACTCGGAAAAATAATCCGGCGGACATCCCGCCACGCTCGTCGGGTATCCCTTTTCATCCATCTGGAAAAGTCTGGGATCCGCCCATGTGTCCGCGCTGTCAAAGGCCACATAGATGGGGATATCCCCCACGATTTCGATGCCCCGCTCGTTGGCATAATCCTTCAAAGCCCTCCACTGCGTGTAGAACAGATATTGCTGGAATTTATAAAAATTAATCTCCGGCTTCAGCATACTCCGGTATTTTGAGAGCGCGCTCTTCCTGCGCAGACAGATATCCTCGTCCCACTCGATAAAGCAGACGCCTCCAAAATGATCCTTCACCGCCATATAGAGCGCATAATCATCCAGCCAATGGGCGTTCTTCTCCACAAACGCCAGATATTCCGGTTTTCTTCTCAGAGAGCTGAAACTGCGCTCATAGGCCTTGCGCAGCACCGGAAAAC